>VFSW01000127.1_pt1 | contig 96458 bp, 87 predicted proteins | sample 5358111 | NCBI WGS metagenome assembly VFSW01 (sample SAMN11554181, study PRJNA540505) | mine drainage metagenome | isolation source: sediment from site ElyBrook_90M | place: USA: Ely Copper Mine, Vershire, VT | collected 2017 | reverse complement strand
GGGGAGGGGGGTACCCCTTTTTTTCAGTTCTCAGTTCTCAGTTGTCAGTTCTCAGTTTCGAAATTGGGTAAAGGGTGTGCATGAGTCCATTGTGCCGGAGATGAGCTAAATAATCTGCAAAGAACAGCTTGAACTCAGCCTTCAGTTCGAGTTGCGATACCATGGAGTGAAGAAGCAAGGAGAGCCCATGTTCGTCGTTGTGTGGCAGTTTGAGATTGCAGAAGAGAAGCTTGCGACCTTTGAGGCGACTTACGGGGCGAGTGGGACGTGGGCGCAGCTTTTTCAAAAATCTCCGGCGTACATAGGGACTGAACTTTTGCGCGACGCTTACATTTCGGGGAACTATCTGACGATTGACCGCTGGCGGAGTGAAGAGGATTTCCGCGCGTTTCGCAAAGAAAATGATGCGGCGTATGAGGCGCTGGATCGGGAGTGCGATTCGCTGACCAGTCGGGAGGTACGGGTGGGTGCGTTTACGGTTTAGCATTGCTTGCAGCAGCCGCGCCTTTGGCGCAAAAGCACCTGCAGATTCTTCACCTGCGCTCGTGTGGCTCAAGGTGACAAGGTATCGGGTGAGCGATGATTTGGAGTTGGACAGATTGGTTGAGGAACAAGGGCAGCGAGTCAGCTTGCGCTACGCGCAAATGGCGAGTTAGCTTGCGCTACGCGCAAATGGCGTTGCGATAGCGAATGGATTTATGGATCTGCTATAGAGTGCAAAAACATTTGAACGGAACTGAAAATTATTCGAAGTAGGTTGCGGTGGTGGTGTCTGTCTCCCAAATGGTGCAGTCTTTCACGCGGACGCGGCCATCGGTGACGCGCAGAAGCTCGCGATTGGTTTCGTCGTAAAAATATTTGGCGATATTTTCAGCAGATGGATTGAGCTCAGTAAACGGCGAGATGTCGTTGAGCATCTGGTGGTCAATGTAATCGATGGTGGGCTTGAGAATATTCTTGAGAATCTTGAAGTCGAGAAGGAGTCCGGTGTCATCGAGTTCACGGCCAGCGAGCGTGATGCGTACTTTGTAGTTGTGGCCGTGGGGATTCTCGCACTTGCCCTGGTAGTTGCGCAGGTAATGCCCGGAGGAGAAACCGGCCTCGACTGTGACTTCATACATGGTGTTTTCATCCTCTGGCGCAAAGGGCGCTAGCTTCAATTTTAACGTGCGCAAGGTGTGTGGTGGGGTGGGGCGCTTGAAACCGCTTAATCCACGCGGATTTCTATCTCCGGCAACTGGTCAGGCGCACCCTCTCTCAGATACTCTTCGATAATTTCAAGCAGAGTTCCGGGCGTCACGCTCTCCCTGGTTTCGCGCAACTCGTCGAGGGTCCACCAGCGGAAGCCAGCGGTCACGCGAGCTTCAACGTCATCGGTCATGCGAGGCACAAAGCGTTCTGTTTGGACTAAATAGATTTGCTCGCGCTGATGAATTCTTCGCCCCAGCCAGTTGAAGGTGTGATCGCGACGTGCGAGGATGGGTCCCAATTCAAAATTACTCAGCCCCAGCTCTTCACTGAGTTCACGACGCAGAGCGGATTCTTCAGATTCATTTTTTTGGAGACCACCGCCGGGTGTAATCCAGAATCCCTCGCTGCTCTCCGGTGCGCGGAGTTGCATGAGCAGGACTTCATTCTGCATTGACAACAAAATCGCACGGACGGCGAGACGCTCGACAAAAATGACAGGCTCACCGGGCATCGTGATTTCCCCGCTTTCTTTGAGCACGGCGCGACTGGCGCGTGCCGATGCGCGCAGCCTCAGAACGCCTGTCGACTTGCTCAAAGAGATGAATCAAGATGCCGATGAAGGCTGAAATGAGTCCGCCGAGAAGCAGCAGCAAACCTACTGAGCGCCAGAGCGCGGCATTGGCGGGCAAGCCGGACTGCAAGCTATGCGGCAGCATCGCCATGCCGAGGGCCAGAACTCCGAAGAGCCCGAGGGTGCCGGCGAGAATGTAGAGATTACGCGACATCAGGTTTCATTTTATCGCCCTGCAGACAAAGTCAGATTTTGGGCAGCAAAATCAGATTTGGCTTCGTGTGAAATGTGAATGACTTCAACATTTTGCAATTTGTAATTCAGGTGTAATTTCCTCATGGGCTAAAGCGCGAAGTATTTTTTGATTGACGTTAAAACCGGGGATAAATCCCCGGCCTACCGCACGAAGTGCAGCCGCAGATCCTTCGACTGCACTCGCATTGCTCGTTTCGCTCAGGATGACACATAAAACAAAGTGATATTGAAAATGGTTGGAAGAAAGTGAGTTTGAGATTTATTCATCCATTTCCTCATCTTCAACGTAGCCGAAGAATTTCTCAACATCCTCAATGCGCGTGGTGATTTTGTAGGGGGGAAGGCTATTGACGAAGGTCTGGCCGTAGCGCTGCTTGCGGATGCGCGGGTCAAGGAGGACGAGCACGCCGCGATCTTCAAGGGAACGAATCAAGCGGCCGAAGCCTTGCTTGAGGGTGATGACGGCCGAAGGAACCTGGTAATCGAAGAAAGGTTTGCCGCCGGACTCTTCAATCAATTTCATGCGCGCCTGCACGATGGGGTCAGTGGGTACGGCAAAAGGCAAGCGGTCGATGATGACGCAACTGAGCGCTTCGCCTTGCACATCTACGCCCTGCCAGAAACTTGAAGTGCCGAAGAGGACGGCGTTTGGCGTGGTGCGAAATTGCTCCAGCAAAGCTTTGCGTGGAGCGGAGCCATGCAGCAGAATTGGAAAATCGAGGACCGGCAAAAGACGCTCGTAGAGCAAGCGCATCTGGCTGTAGCTGGTGAAGAGGCAGAAGGCGCGGCCGCGCGTGATTTTGAGAACGCGCTCCATGCACTCGGCTGCGGCGTCAACGAATTCGGCGTCGCGCGGGTCAGGCATCTCCGGCGGCAGATAGAGGAGGACTTGAGAGTCGTAACGGAAGTGCGAAGGGACGACGAGCTCGCGCGCATCACGGAGGCCGAGCCTTTTGCGGATGTGCTCGAAGCCGCCCTGCACAGTGAGAGTGGCCGAGGTAAGAATTACGGTGGGAACAACTTCAAAGACGCGCTCGGCAAGGAGTTCGGAGACGTCGATGGGGGTGGCTTGCAGAAAAGTAACGCGCGACCGATTTACAACAGGGCGCTGATTCTGCGCGGTTGAAGAGGATGCCGGTCCCATGCGGCGCTCCATCCAGAAGACCATGTTTGAAGCGGTTGATTCGAGAAGGAACTCGAGTTCACTGCGCAGGTGAACGACGCGCACTTTGAGACCGGTTGCTTCAGCAATGCCGCGCGCGCCATCGAGCTCGGCTTCCATGCGCTTGAGGCCGTTGCGGACGCTGAGGTAGAGGTCGCCGGCGTGTTCGAGAAACTCCGCACGGTCGTTGAAGGGCTGACGTCCTTCACCCTGCATGGGCAGATTGGCAAAGAAGATGCGCGCGCTTTCACGCAGTTGCAGAGTGGCGGCCATGAGTTGAGGGTTGGATGTGTGATTGGAACGCAGGAATTGTTCGGTATCGCGCGCCAGCTCCTCGAAGCGCAGATTGCTGACGGAGAGGCCGAAGTAATTTGAGGCAATTTCTTCGAGGTCGTGCGCCTCGTCAAAGATGACGGCAGCGGCCTCGGGCAGAATACCGGCGTCAGGCGCGCCACCTGCTTCCGCACGCACGGCTAGGTCGGCAAAAAACAAATGGTGATTGACGATGACGATGTCTGACTCGATCGCGCGACGACGCATCTCGGTGATGAAGCAGCGCTGGTAATCGGGACATGTGGAACCGAGACACGCTTCGGTGCGCGCGTCGAGCTTTGACCAGAGCGGACTGGACTCAGGCAGACCGTCAAGCTCGGCACGGTCACCGGTTTCTGTAGTCTTCTCCCACTCGGCGATTTGCCGATACTGATCGATCTCTTCAAGGCCGGAGAGAATGGGTTGATTGCTCAAGGTGACGAGTTTGTGGCGGCAGAGATAATTTGCGCGGCCCTTCATGTAGCAGACAGCGAGCGGGCCGAGAAGAGATTCAAGAAAGGGGAGATCGCGAAAAAAGAGCTGGTCCTGAAGTGCGCGCGTACCGGTTGAGATGATGATGCGCTGCCCGGTGCGCAAAGCCGGCAGAAGATAGGCGAGCGTCTTGCCGGTGCCAGTGCCGGCTTCAACAATCAGGTGGCGCTTTTCAGTGAATGCCTGCTCGACAGAACGCGCCATCTCAATTTGCCCAGAGCGGTGCTCAAAGGGGAGCTCTGAATTAGCCAAGACTCCGCCTGGCGCAAAGAACTCATGCACGGTCGGCAACTTGCGGCTCTTGGCGTCGGATGGCGAGAAAGGCATTCTCTCCATCATAAGGAGCCGGGCTTCACCCGTACATTCACAGGGATGTGATTCAGCGGTCATCGCCGTGAGGCAGATGGCAAAGCCTCAAGTTACTTATTTACAGATTCCAGATAGTAACCCGATGAATTTCCTATACAGGATTTACATTCATCGATTAACTTATGCTCAGAGATAGTAAATTTTGATTCTTAGTTTCATCAGAACACGGGCCACATTTTCAGAATGAGCAAGTTAAAAGATGATTCAAACCAATACTGACGGGAATAGCAGAAGCTGGAGTCATACTCAACGCTTGCTCATGGCTCTGTTATGCGTGGCACCGCCGTTACAAATACTCGCTCTGTTAACGATCCACTCCGATCTTCGGGCCATCACTTTTTTTTTCACCGGGTTTGTGCCCGCTGTCGCCGCGGTCATTGGCTTTTGGCGTGCATCCAAATTGCCGAGCAGTGAACGCATGCCCTGGATTTGGTCTGGAATGGCATTATTGCTCTGGGCGACCGGTGCATTCATTGATGGTTTATTGGCTTACTCGCCGGCAAAACTGACTTACGATCCGGCAGGGTTCTTTTATCTTTCAGCCGGCTTTCCACTGATGCTCTCCTTTTCAAGGACAGCCCGTTCGGCAGCGCTCAAATCCGTAATTTTTCTGAATACAATTCAGATTCTTCTGGCCTTTATACTTGTCTGGCTGCGCCCCTTACGTACGCCAGATAGTACCCACGCAACCGGCTACTCACTGATCAATGCCTACACAATTGAGTGCTTACTGTTGGCCGTCTTCGCCATTCTGCGTTTTTTCACCTGTGTCACAGAAGAAGAGCGCCATCATATGCTGTTCATCAACATCACGCTATGGCTTTATCTGCCAGTTGAGTTCGGCGTTGACTATTACTCCATCCATTGGAAGTTGCCGGTCATGGGAAGTTTTGCCGATCTGTTTTGGAGCATTCCGTTTTTTGCGCTGGGCTGGTTGACACTGCGCACACCGATCCTTCAGCACGCACAACGCCTGCACCCCAGGGTGGGGCAGAGGTATCGGATTCTGGAAACAATCAGCCCGATGATGATCACAGTGGGCATCTTCGTAATGGCAGCCTCGATGATTCTTGAACATATTAAGGTCGCGTTCATCATCATGTTCCTGCTGCTGATTCTTCAGGCTGCTGAATCAGTATTGGTTCAGCTCAACTACAGAACCATCCAGGACCAGTTGCTAGTGCAAGGCGAAAAGCTTCTCAGTGCAAACGCCGCGCTGGAACGGCTGACATTTCTTGATCCACTCACAGGGATCGCCAACCGGCGCCACTTTGACCAGGCGCTGGAAGCGATCTGGCGCCAATTGAAGCGCCGTGGCCACACGCTCGCGGTGTTGATGATAGATCTGGACTTCTTCAAAGCGGTCAACGATCTTCATGGCCACGCTTACGGCGATGCATGTCTGCTTCGCGTTGCCCAGGTGCTCACTAAACAAGCTTGCCGGCCTACTGATCTGCTGGCCCGCTATGGCGGTGATGAATTCATTCTCCTGCTGCCGGAGACCGATGCCGATGGTGCAGTAGCAGTTGCGCTTCGAATGCAGCAAGCGATTGAAGAGTGCAACCTGATGAATAATGCTTCACCATTCGAACATCGCATTACACTCAGCATTGGCATCGGGGTCTGCAAACCAACACCCGAGAATGCACCCAGCAGCATACTCCAACTCGCTGACGAAGCGCTTTACGAGTCCAAGCGGCAGGGAAGAAATATTTACACGATTCGCATTGAGGGTGTGGCACTGGCACATTCACACAAAATTTGAAATGAGCCTCCGGCGCCTTTACAGCACTCATTGATTGATCACGCTGCGCTGAAACACACAGTGCCTAGAAGCCAACATTCAGTACAGCACCAATTTCAGCGCTGTGTGAAAGCCCTTTAAAATTGACCTAAATTTGAGTTCTCCCAGTAAAGAAGTCGATAATTGAAGTTGAGGGTCAACAAGCCCTCACTTTTTTCCCGTGTAATCGATTGGAGATTCAATTGGGTAGATATCATAAGTCCGTAGTTCCGGCGCGCACCGCATCTGCGCATCTGCCCCTTGTCGCGATAGTTGGCCGGCCGAATGTCGGCAAATCGACGCTCTTCAATCGGTTGACAAAATCCCGCCGTTCGATAGTTGGCGATGAGCCTGGCATCACAAGGGACCGCATTTACGGCGAGTATGAATGGGGCGGGCGCATCTTCCGCGTTGTCGATACAGGCGGCATGGTTCCCGACGATCCGGATTTGATTCCGAGTGAAATATACAACCAGGCGCGTGTTGCGCTTGCAGAAGCAGATGCGCTGATATTTGTCGTTGATGTGCGCACTGAGCTTGCCAGCCCGGATATGGATCTGGCGCGATTGCTGCTCAGAGGCGGCAAGCCGGTTTTTCTCGCGGTTAATAAAGTTGAGGGAGCGGGACTGGCAGCTGAAGCGGAGAACTTCCGGCAGCTTGGATTCAAGCAACTTTTCGCCGTCAGCGCAGAACATGCGCAGGGGATTGGCGATCTGCTTGAGGCGATTGGCGAGGCGCTGCCTGAGGGGAAATTTGATTCAGGAATCAGCGAAGAAGAGGAAGTGGAAGAGAACGAGGCAGATCACGAGGAGCCCTCAGAGAATCTTGACGCAGAGGGCGATCCGCTGCATCGCACGCATGGTGAGTTTGAGCCGCTTGAGACTTCGATCGCGATTATTGGAAGACCGAATGTCGGCAAGTCAACATTGCTGAACGCGCTCACCGGAACCAACCGCGCGATTGTCTCGCCGATAGCGGGAACGACGCGCGATGCCGTTGATGAAGTTGTGGAATACAAGGGCAAGATGTTGCGTTTCGTTGACACGGCTGGAATTCGGCGCAAGGGTAAGACGCATTTGATGGCCGAGAAGCTCGCTGTGGTTATGGCAAGGCGGCATCTTGAATCAGCGGATGTTGCGCTGCTGATGATTGACGCGAGCGAAGGCGTGACGGCGAGTGACGCGACGATCGGCGGGTATGCGCACGAGAGCGGACGCAGCGTGATTATTCTTATTAACAAGTGGGATCTGGTTTCAAGCAGCCGCACCGATGGCAAGCCGCCCGCCGACCGGAATGTTTACGAAGAGCAGGTTCGCAGGGCGCTGAAATATTTGGATTATGCGCCGGTGATTTTTCTCTCGGCGTCGAGAGGCACGAATCTCGACCACATCATGCGCGAGGTAGTTACGGTTGCAGCAGAGCGCAGGAAGCGCGTGACAACGGGGCAGATGAATAAATTTCTGGAGCGTGTAGATTTTCAGCGCGCGCCGGTGCCGATGGCCAAGCGCATTCGCATTTTTTATATGACGCAGGCTGCGGTTGCGCCGCCGACATTTATTCTGTTTACGGATCGCGATATTCAACTGCACTTTGCGTTTGAGCGATTTCTGGAAAATCAGATTCGCGAGTCGTTTGGATTTGCGGGAACGCCGGTCTGGTTCAAGGTGAAGGCGAGGAACGCGGAGAAAAAAGAGAAGTAGAGAATTTACTCCAACGTCTTCACATGCACCGTGGCTTGCGTTTCGGGGACGGTGCCGTCGTTGACCTGCACTGCTTCCGGTTTGCCGAGAAGCAGAATTCTGGGCGTGACTTTGCCGCGCGCGGGAACAAGCACACGCTGACTTATGGAGCTTGAATCGCTGCGAACGGTGAGCTTGACTTGCGCCGCGGAGTAGCCTTTGTTTGTAATGTCGACGGCCACAATCCATGAGCCTGGCGTTGAAGCCTGGTTCGGGAAAAATCCGGTGATTGAAAGATCAGGCAATCCGTGATCGGCGTCAATCCAATCCTTGAAAAACCAAGTCAGTTCCTTGTCCTTTGCGGCGTCCCTCAACTGCTCTTCAAAGTTTGCATTCACGGCTGCCGGGTCGGCGCCTTTCAACTCTCTACTCAAAGCAGTGGCAAGCGGCCCATCACCGATGAGGTCACGCAACATCCAGAAGACGTAAGTTGCCTTGGTGCGCGCGTAAGCCGGCTGCACAGCATTCACGAGTGGATCTCCATCGCCAGCGCCGGGGCTCTCCGGCTCAGCAATGGCAAGCGCGCCGAGTCCGGCATCGAGCACCCGCAACGCAACGTCGCGGCCATGTTGCTTTTCCACCCAGAGCGTGGCCATGAAATTCGCGAGGCCTTCGTTCAGCCAGGGCGGTCTGACGGCGGGTGATTGCGCTTGAATCCAGGCATGAGTCAGCGCGTGAGCAAGCGTACGCTCCAAACCATCGAGTTGCGCAGGGCCTGCATCAGACGCGAGCGGAGTGGCGAGGAGCGCGCCAGATTCGAAAGGCGCATCGCCTGCCTCAGGCAGCTCAAGAATGGTGAGCCGCGCTGTGGACCGACGGCCGAGCCATTGAATCAGAAGCGGTTCGACATCGGTGGCGGCGATGGTCCAGGGTTGGATTGTGTCAGCGTCAGCAACTTCATCGGGGTTGACGGTCCATACGCGAAGCTTGTCGATGTTGTGCAAAGTGCGCCGCGCAAGAAAGAGACTTGGCTCGTCGAAGCCAAGCGTGTCGGCTTCAAAGTTTGCGCGCGCGATCCCTGCGACATCTGAATCCGAGTTGTCGTCGGTGAGGGTGAGAGCAACTTCATGGCCGTTGATGACGGCGATTGAAGGCGCATTGCCCGGTGGATACTCGACGGTTAACTGCAAGTTGAATTTTGAGGCCGCTTGACGTTTTCTGTGATCGGCCAGCACGTCGAAGAGTCGGGCGCCATCGCCGAGAAAAACCGGCGACGATGCAACCGGAAACCAGGCGACGTTGCCAAATCCGCGCAGGCCGGTGAAGTCGGTGGAGATGCGATCCCAATCTGATTGCTGTGCAAGCGCATCGGGAGTACCAATCGCGGTGAGTCTATCGGCAGCCTGCGGAATTGCGCCAGCATAGCGCAGATCAAGCTCAATGGTCGCGCCGGGCACAAGGGGTTCAGTGAGTTGCAAGACGATTTCATTCAGCGCGCCACTGTGGTCGGCGTCGGATTGAATGCGCACCTGCGCGAAGGAAATCGTCCGCTCACCCGTTGCAGATTTGAGCCCAGCCGACTCCCAATGCAGTGTCGATGAAATCTGCAGGCGAATCTCTTTGAGCGGCGAGGCGCCAACATTCTGCACTTTCACGTCAGCGCGCGCGGCTAATCCCTGTGCAGCTGTTTGCAAATGGAGATCGAGAGCGAGCGCAGTGACGCGCTCAGCATCGCGTATGGGATTCGCCGCTGCTTCAGCGGCTAATTGTTTCTTGAGCGCTTCTTCAGATTGAGCCTTTGTCTTCAGGGTCGTTGAATCTTCCGGTTTGGCTGGCGCGTTTGATTGATCAGAATTCGCATCACTGGTGGCAGAACGAGAGAAGATTACAGTTCCCTTTGGTTGTGTCTGGGAATCTTTCTGCGGTGCATTGCCGGCAGGATTTGGAACCGGCTTCTGGGGCTGATTTTGCGCAAATGCTGCACATGCGCCAAAAAGAATCATAACTAAGCTACAGGGCAAGAGAGCGCCCTTCAAAAAAAACCTCATGAACCCAGACCTTTCTGCTTCTTTGGTTTGGACGCGCCGGCCTGTGCATCGCGAGCGGGGCCTGTGCCCATACGCCGCTGGCGGAAAGCTTCATAGAGCACCACTGCGCCGGCTGCGGAGACATTGAGCGAACTGACGCCCCCAGACATTGGAATGCGCAAGAGGTGGTCGCAGGTTTTGCGCGTCAACTCATGCAAGCCTGCGCCCTCACGCCCCAGAACCAGGACGCAATCTCCGGTGAAATCGAAATGGTCGTAATCTTCAGTGCCGCGCTCATCGAGGCCAATGATCCAGAGATTGCGCGCTTTCAGTTGCTCAAGCGCACGAACCAGGTTCACTACGCGCGCAATGCGAAGATGTTCTGATGCGCCGGCGCTTGCCTTGATTGCAACCGGGCTCAATGGGGCGGCGCGGCGCTCGGTCATGACCACTCCATCCACGCCTGCGCCATCGGCGACGCGCAAAAGAGCGCCAAGATTCTGCGGGTCTTCAACGCCATCGAGGGCAAGAATCAGACGGCGCGGAGCCTCTTGCCTGGCGCCGAGGCGAGGAGGCAGTGGCTCGTAGAGATCCTCGAGGGTCAAAAGCTCCTGCGGCCTGACGAGTGCGACAACGCCCTGGTGGGCTGCGGTTCCGGCCATCTGCGTCAACTGCTCGCGAAGTTCGGTGCGCACACGGACGCCGCGCTCGTGACAGAGGGCAACCAGTCGCTCAATACGGCTTGCGGAGTGTGCGTCAAAATTATCACGGCGCTCGCGCGCGACGATGACGTGGTCAAAGCTCCGCCGTCCCGCGCGCAGAGCCTCCTCGACCGAATGAATCCCGTATAAAAGGTCCATCTAATTAGTGTAGTTGGTTTATTGAGCTGTGAGCTTGGCGCTGACCAAGCGATTCATGCTGACGCCTTCTTCTGCCGCCTTAATGGCCAGTGCGCGATGAACCTGTGATGGAATTCGAACGCGAAATTCACCACTAAAGTGCTTTTCCGCCAAAGCTGCAGGAATTGGCTCACCATTCTCCTCCATTTCTCGAACTGTTTCAGCCACTACATGGCGAATGCCGGCCAGCGCAGCCTCAGGCGAATCAGCCAGCCATGAGAGCGAAGGAAATTCGATGCAAACTCCAGCGTGCTCTTCATCCTCTGGGGACCAGGTAACACGGTATGTGTATCGATCATTCACTTGTGTTCTTTTCATTTCTGCTCTCTCTTTCACATTTTCAACTTGAAGTTTCTTTCAATTTGTCAATCGCCGCGAGAACTTGCCGTACCTGATAAACCTTTGCCTTGCCTTTGTTGTTTTGAATATTCACCCGTGGATCACCGACCCAAGGCATCTTGAAGACTGCATGACTTGTTTCCTACTGTCTTGGCTCACCCAAATGCACAACACATACCTTAAATAAATCCGAATACCGGACATTTTTAGGATTCCGCCGCATCGCATCAATCACTTTCTTCATTTCTATCTCCCATGACTATGAAAACTACATGCATAGATTCGCTTCTATTTGAATTTATGGTACCAATAATGGAACCATGTTGTCAAATTTTTCGCCATATCTTTGAAATAGGCTCACGTTTTACTCACTGCCTAGAAAAACATCTCACGCTCCGCATCTCCCAAGCCCATAAACGCGTCTAACAGGAAGAGATGACATATTCGGCCACCATTATTGCGCAATCTTTCGGCAGTGCAACACAAGCTGCCCAGGAGCTTCAACGGCGGGAGAACCAGTCCATCGCCGAGGGGCTCAAACGGCAGGATCCGCAGTTGCTCGATCAGCTGATTCTGCGTTTTCAGCATCGGCTGCTGCGCTATCTTCTTTATTTGACCAATGATCGCGCACTGGCAGAGGACATTTTTCAGGAAGTCTGGATGCGGGTACTGGTTCGCGGCGGCCAGTACAACGGCAAGGCGCGGTTTGATACGTGGCTCTTCACAATTGCGCGGAATATGGTCATTGATTTCCGCCGCAAGCGCACTACGACCAGCCTTGACGAACTTATTGAGGGCACCGGCGATGACGACCGCCCCTTTGCGCATGAACTCTCTGACACCTCACCCACACCCTTTGAGCATTGCGTCAGCGCTGAAGATCGGGCAATCGTCGCCGAGGCCCTTCTCAAACTTGACCCCATTCACAGGGAAGTACTTGCGCTGCGCTTTCACGAGGAACTTTCGCTAGAAGAGATTGCGGCGGTTACCCGCGCTAATCTTTCTACGGTAAAATCACGGCTGTATCGCGGACTTGCCTCCCTGCGACCAATTTTTGCAGAGGCCAGCTCGCTGATACCTGCGGAGACAGCTTGACCGGAGACAGCGTGATCAGCGATCGAAAAACCCGTTCCGATGAGACACTTTCTTCGCTCTGTGGACACGATTCCGACCGGGCGTCTGCCCTCACCCAGCGAACCCGCCAGGTAGTTCTCGCGTCCCAATGCGTTCTCAAAGATCAGCAAACCTGCCGCCGCCGCACCCGGATTCTGGCACTGACATCGGTTGTTTTCATTCTGCTTGGAGTGACACCGCTGGTCTGGTGGACGGTTGACACGATCATCTCCGATGGGCGTTTCAGCGAAACTACCGGCCAGATTGCGCTCTGGACCTGCTCACTCTGCCCTGCTCTCATCGCCGCCGTTCTTATTGCCGGCTGGATGCGCAGCCAGCAGCAGTAGAGCAGTACCCTTTGTCCTCAGTCCGCTCCCTACATCTTTCTCCGCCAGAGGCGCAACTTCCCGCCAGTTTCCCCCGTCAATCTTATTGAGTACCTGTACATTTTCAAGGCACAATAGGGATACTGCCCGGGTAAGCTCAAAATTCAGTTGGAATCTGCACGTATGCTCAAGACACCTCAAAAAATCTCGGTCAATGAAGACGCCAGACTCATCCCTTATTGGTCGATGGTTCTCGCTGCTCTCGCTTTCATGCTTGTCGAGTACTACTTCTGGATTGTTTTACCCAACCAGCACAGCCATCTTCCGCCAATTGGCCTGCGCATCTACTTCAACATCAGTTGGGGATTGCTGGCTGCGCTTTACTTTCTGATTGTTGGCTACATCAGCAAGGATGCGCCCCGCCGCGCGATGAGCGCGTCGCTGTGGATGCTGCTTTGCTTCATCATGCCCGGTGGCATTGGCCTGGTGCTATATTTTCTGCTGCGCCAGCCACTCAATTCGCGTTGCCCATCCTGCTCCACATTTGTTCAGGGCAGTTTCCACTTTTGCCCGCAGTGCGCCTACCAGCTTATCGCCAGTTGCGGCAAATGTTTTTCGCCAGTCCGTGCCGCCGACCAGTTCTGCACCCGCTGCGGGCATGAGCTCGCCAGTGACCAGTTGCCTGCACGTCTGCATGTGATGAGTTAAGGCGCCCGATTGAGAACAAGAGTAGTTTCGCAAGAACATTCCGGGCAAAAGCTGCGCTCAGCGCATAAAATCACTATTTAGATACCCATGACGCTGACCACGCTCATCATCGACGATGAAAAGCTCGCCCGCCAGGAGCTGCGTTACCTGCTGGACTCGCTGGGCGAAGTTGAAGTTCTGGCTGAGGCCGCCAACGGCATCGAGGCCATCGAGCTCATCGATGAGCATCATCCGGATCTGGTTTTCCTTGATGTTCAAATGCCCGGGCTCGATGGATTTGCCGCGTTGAAACGACTCATCGAGCGTCGCAAAAAGTCAGCCGGAAAATCTGCACCTACGCCGCTGCCGGAGATCATCTTCGCGACGGCCTATGACCAGTACGCCGTACAGGCATTTGACGTGAACGCTGTCGATTACATTCTGAAGCCATTTGATCGCGCTAGACTTTTGAAGGCTCTCGACCGCGTCCGCGCGCGTTTGAGCGAGCGGGCAATCCGAAACGAAGCTGAGATCGAGGTTCCGGGCACAGCTGAAAATCAGCCACAAATCGACCCTCAAATAGACGCACTCCTCAAGCATCTCTCTGCGCAACGATCCGCAACGCCGGCGCGCATCGTTGTGCAATCGCAAAGCCGCCTGCTGCTTGTTGATCAATCGGATATTTGTTTTGCCGCCATTGACGAAGGCGTGATTCGCGTCGTCACGCAGAGCTTCGAGGGCCACTCCAAATGCCGCACGCTGGAGGAGCTTCAGGACCAGCTTGAGCCTGCGAATTTCTGGCGCGCCCACCGCGGCTTCATCGTCAACATCAATCACATTCGCGAGGTAGTTCCGTGGTTCAAATCCAGCTACCAACTGCGCATGAACGACAAGCAGCAAACGGAGATCCCAGTCAGCCGCGCCCAGACCCGCCGCCTGAGAGAGCTATTCAATCTATAAGCTGCTGCACAACCAATCTTCCATTCAAATCGAAGCCGTGCGACAATAAAAGAGCCACTGGAGTGGTTTTTACAGCTCCGGTCCACAAGCGAAAGTGGCGGAATTGGCAGACGCACCAGACTTAGGATCTGGCGGGGAAACTCGTAGGGGTTCAAGTCCCCTCTTTCGCACCAAAGTTTGAATTGAATCTAAAAGCTTCTAAGCCAAATAAAAAGGCCTGCAAGATGAATTCATCTTGCAGGCCTTTTTCATTTGGATTGTAGAACCATGAGTCAAGGAATCAAAGCCAAAGGAGTAATTACATTCTCTCCTTATCCAGCGCGCGAATGATGTGGTCGATGGTGTGATTGGCTTCTTCAATGTGGTTGAGAGCGCGGTGCTTCAAGCCGTGTGCGTACTCATTATCTTCTTCGCGGTTGATGTCGGCCCAGGCCGCATTGCCGGCCTCGCGCGCCTTGCGGAAGCGGTTGCCGGGAGTCAGCTCGGCGTCGGCCGGCGGATGGAAGTTGACGTTCTTGCCTTCTTCAATCGAGGCCGCCATGATCTCGCGAATCGCCGCGTCAACTTCAGCGATTGCATGCTGGCGCTCTGCGTCAAAGAGCGGGTTAGGGGAGGCGCGCTCGAGAAGGAAACGATACAAGCGGAGATCGCTGAGAGCGTGAAGGTAGGCAGGGTGATTCTGGGCCATTAACTGTGGTGCGCCAAAGCCGAAGAGAACGACGAGAGCGAGCAAAGCTACAGTGGATGCAAAAATCTTGCTGAACTTCATGAGAAGTTTCTCCTTAAAATTTTGTGTGGGGTACTGCAAACTCAAGGGAAAACTTGAGCGGAAGTGGCAGAAACCATACTGCGCACACAAACTCTGACCCCATTATCAACAAAGAGTTGCTGTAAGAAAATATAATTTTCCTGAGTGCGCAAGCTGCGCACTGATGCCGCAAAAAGTCCCCAGCTCGCTTGCTAAACGCCGGCCATCTGCGAGGAGTAAATCGGCAAAAGCCACCGTTTGTAGCGCCCGAGGCGCCCGCGTGTTGCGTCAACGTAAAGCCGCAGCAACTCGCTTGTGATGGGACCAATCTTCGCGTCAAGAACGTCATGATGGTCGACGCGCACAACCGGTGCAAGTCCCACGGCGGTTCCCGTGAAGAAGATCTCATCGCAAACGTAAAGTTCGCTGCGGTCAATCGGGCGCTCAACAACTGTGAGTCCGAGCTCGCGCTGCGCCAGTTCAAAGACGCAATCGCGCGTGATTCCCTCCAGCACATTTTCCGTGATTGAAGGCGTAATCAGTTGCCCTTTGCGCACCATGAACAAATTGCAGGTTGCGCCCTCGGCCACATGGCCGTTTTCATTGAGGAAGATCGCCTCGTCAAATCCGCAGCGTCGCGCTTCGTCGCTTGCCAATGCACTGTTCACATAGGCGCCGCAGATTTTGGCGCGCGCAGGAATCGCATTATCGTCAATGCGGCGCCACGAACTCACGCCCGCGTGCAATCCCTTTTCGGCATGCAGATATTCGCCAAAAGGCATTGCGACAATCGAAAATGCATCCACATCATCCGGACTCACGCCAACGCGCTCGGCGCTTTTGAAGGCCAACGGACGAATGTAGACATTGGTCTCAAAGTGATTGCGCCGCATGAGCTCGGCGGTAATCTCGGTGAGCTCTTCGCTGGTGCGAGGAACATTGATGCGCAGAATGCTCGCGTTGCGTTTCCAGCGGTCATAGTGATCAGTTGGACGGAGCAGGAATAATTCTTTTGACGCTTCGTCCCAGTGCGCGCGAATGCCTTCAAAAACTCCGGTTCCGTAATGCAGCGCGTGAGTGAGGATTCCCACCTTCGCTTCGCCGAGCGGCATGTACTCACCGTCAAAAAATACAATCAGATTTGGATCGCCTGCAGCTTTCATAATTAAACTCCTCTACGCTTCACTTCAAGCGCCAATGCTTTATTTCAAACGCCAACACAAGCCTCGTGATAAAGTTCGCGTCCCATTTGGAGCGCGCGCTCATCGAGTTCAATCCATTTTTTGCTCTTCACAAGCCGGTTCAGCGCCGCATCAATCGATGCCTGCGGCAGTGCGTCGGCAATTTCCAGCAGTGCGCCGAGCATCACCATATTAGCGGCGCGCGCATCGCCGATCTCAAGCGCGATATTCGTGAACGGCAGCGCGAGAACATTGACGTCCTTGCGTTCACAATCGCCCGGGAAAGTATCTCCGTTGTAAAGGACCCACCCACCTGGCCGCACACTTGCGTCGAATTTGCGCAATGAAGGTTCATTCATCGCGATGAGGACATCGGGAAGCGCCACAAGCGGCGAATCAATACTCTCACTTGAGATGCGTACGTGACAATTCGAAGTACCGGAGCGCATCTCGGGGCCGTAGGAGGGCAGCCAGGAGACCTGCATTCCGGCGTCGAGGCCAGCCTCGGCAAGAATTTCGCCGAGCAGCAACACACCCTGCCCGCCAAAGCCGGCAACGCGCACATGGAGATCGACTTTCTTTTTGTCCGCTGCGATTTCCTGCTTCACTTCAGGTGCGCTTATCTCCTCGCTGGTGATTCCCATAATCTTGCGCAGCTCGCTCAGTGGAGGGGCTGGCGCATGCGGCGTGCGTGGGTGGGCATCTTTTGTTTTGTCGCAATAGACGCCGAGCGGATAGGTCTTCTCCATCACGCCACGAACCCAGTGCTGCGCGTCAACGGCACTCATCTTCCAGATAGTCGGGCAGGGTGAAAGAACTTCAACCAGGGAGAAGCCCAGACCTTTGGATTGGTTCTCGACGGCTCTCTTGATCGCGCGTGTCGCCTGCGCAATCTGCTTGTTGTCGCCGAGCCCGACGCGCTCAATGTATACCGGCGCCTCAAGCGTCGCAAGGAGTTCGCAAACGCGCATCGGGTAGCCTTCATTTTCAATGCTGCGTCCGTTCGGCGTCGTGGTGCTCTTTTGCCCAACCAGCGTAGTTGGTGCGACCTGACCACCAGTCATGCTGTAGATGCCGTTGTTCACAAAGATGACGGTAATATTCTCGCCGCGATTCGCCGCATGCAGAATCTCCGCTGCGCCAATCGCAGTCAAATCACCATCACCCTGGTAGCTGATCAAAATGCTTTCAGGCCGGCTGCGCTTCATCGCGGTTGCGACGGCCGGCGCGCGACCATGCGCTGCCTGCACATTGCCCACATCAAAGTAGTAGTAGGCAAATACCGAGCAGCCAACCGGGCTGATCAGAATGGTGCGGTCCTGGATGCCCAACTGGTCGATGGCCTCGGCCAGCATCTTGTGGACGTTGCCGTGGCCGCAACCGGGGCAGTAGTGTGTGGCATGCTTGAGCTCGCCTTTGCGTTCGTAGCTCTTGTTGAAAGCATTGGGCCTTGAGTGAGTCACTTCATATTCGGGAATGATTACGCTAGACATGTGCCAACCTCTCTTCTTCCGCTGCAACCTTTGCCAGTGTTTCTTTCACATGAAGTTCCGCATCTGTAAATAACTTGTCTTCGGCAAGCTTTTTAGCCAGGCGATTCACCAACGCCATCAGCTCATCATGCGTGGGAACGTTGCCGCCCTGGCGATTGTGGAACTCGACCGGACGGGCTCCGTTGACCGCAAGACGCACGTCTTCGATGAGTTGGCCATTGCTCATCTCAACTACGACAAAAACCTTTGCGCGTTTTCTGAGCCGCTCAAATTCTTTTGTCGGGAAGGGGTAAAGCGTGATTGGCCGCAACAGACCGACGTTGATGCCAGCCGCACGAGCTGCAACTGTGACCGCTTTCAAGATGCGGGCCACAATTCCGTAGCCCACCAGGACAATCTCCGCATCATCGGCGAAGTAGGATTCGGAGCGAACCTCTTCACGCTCAGCCTGCATGTACTTGGCTTCGAGCTTCTTGAGATGGGCTTCGAGTTCGTCATTGTCCATGTGCAGCGAGGTAATCAGATTGCCGCGTGATTCCTTTGTGCCCGCAACGGCCCAATCAGGAACCTTCGGCTCAACTGCAGCATTCGTAAACTCGACAGGCTCCATCATCTGACCCACAAATCCATCAGCCAGCAGAAAGACGGGATTTCTGTATTTGTCTGCCAGTTCAAAAGCCCAGGCAGTCAGATCGGCCATCTCTTGCGCGGAGTAAGGAGCGAGGACGATGGTGCGATAGCTGCCGTTTCCGCCGCCTTTTACGACCTGGTGATAATCGCTCTGCTCGGAACCCAAATTTCCAAGTCCAGGGCCGCCGCGAGAGATGTCTGCAATTACGCAGGGCAGCTCAGCGCCTGCCATGTAGCTGATTCCCTCCTGCATCAAACTGATACCAGGGCCGCTCGACGAGGTCATCACGCGCACGCCTGCCGAAGAAGCGCCATAGAGCATGTTGATTGCCGCCACTTCGCTTTCAGCCTGGAGAAAAACTCCGCCGACCTTGGGCATCAACTCTGCCGCAGTCTCGGTAATTTCGCTCGCCGGCGTAATCGGGTACCCATAAAATCCGCGGCAACCGGCCAGAATCGCGCTCCGGACCACGGCCTCATTACCTTTCATTAATTGCTTTTTATGCATTTGCTCCCTCCAGTCCTGAACCGGAAACAGCAGCAGCAGCTTTCGCTTTCAAGCGCATCACTGTAATCGCTCCCGGCTCCGGGCAGACCATAAAGCAGATTCCGCAGCCCGTGCAGCCTTCGCCGCAGTACTCAGCCGTTTTGTATCCGTAATGGTTCAAGTGGTCGCTCATCGCAATCACCTTCGGCGGACAAGCTTCCATGCAAAGGCCGCAGCCCTTGCACTCATTCTCGTCAACGCACATCTTTCCGCGATCATGTTTCACTGCAGTGGCATCCATTTCGAACTCCTCTTTACAAGCAAAGCAAAAAATTTACGGCAACACACAACTTCTTTAAACGCAAACAACCGATGGCCGCTTGCCCATGTAATTCGAGCGCTCGGCAAAATCCTGCAATTCCTGGCGGAAGCATGGTTCGGCAACTGCGATCAACGCCTCTGCCCGCTCGCGCAAAGTTTTACCGTGCAGGTACGCAACTCCATGCTCAGTGACCACATAATGCACGTCGGCACGCGAGGTCACGACTCCGGCTCCGGGCTCAAGCATGCAGGCAATCCGCGAGATCGTCCCGTTTTTAGCCGTGGAGGGCAGTGCGATGACCGGAATTCCACCCTTTGATCTTGCCGCGCCCCGCATAAAATCCAATTGGCCGCCGAAGCCGCTGAAGGGCCGTGTGCCAATAGAATCCGAGCAGACCTGCCCCGTTAAATCCACCTGAAGAGCGGAGTTGATGGCCACCATATTGTCGTTGCGCGCAATTACAAAGGGATCATTTGTGTACTTGATGGGCCGGAATTCAAAGGAGGGATTCTCGTGGATGTAATCAAAAAGTTTCTTCGATCCCAGCACAAAGGAGAGCAAAATCTTGCCCCGGTGCACAGTTTTCCGCTCGCCCGTCAGCACACCTGATTCAATCAAATCAATCACGCCATCCGAGCACATTTCGGTGTGAATCCCCAGATCGCGCCTGTCGCCAAGGCATCCGAGCACCGCATCGGGAATCTGGCCGATACCCAACTGCAAAGTCGCACCATCCGTAATCAGGCTGGCCACGTTCTCGGCAATTTTGCGATGGATTTCCGTGTACGGCAGAGGAAGCATCTCATAAGGCTGGTATGAGGTCTCCACCAGCGCCGTAAAGTGGTTCACGTGGAGGTTGGTTTCGCCATGCGTGCGCGGCATCCGGTCATTGACCTCGGCAATGACCACGCGCGCTGAACGCGCTGCCGTCAGGGTGCAATCAACCGTCGTCCCCAGACTCACATATCCATGCGCATCGGGGCGCGATACCTGCATCAGCACCACATCCAGCGGCAGATTGCCGCTGGTAAAGAGCGCCTCAATCTCGCTGAGCAGAATCGGCGTGTAATCGGCGCGACCCTCGGCAACGGCTGTGCGCACATTATCACCCAAAAAAAGCCCACGATGCCGGAAATGCCCTTCAAACTCGGGATCTGTATACGCGGTGAGTCCCAGAGTCTTCATGTGGACAATCTCCACATCATTCAGCTCATGGCCACGCGCCACCAGCGCATCAATCAACACGCGCGGCGTCGCGCAGCCAGAGTGAATCCAAACCCGCTCACCCGAGCGCACAAGCTTCAAAGCCTCTGCCGCGTCCATGCAGCGGCTTCGGTATTCAAGTTCCCAGTTCATTTAGACAACCTCCAGGCCACGGCGCACGAGCTGCAGGCCACTACATAAATCAAGCTCCAGCGCCCGAATTATTGTCGGCTTCGCACAGGTTCTTTGCTGTGATTTACATCACCTTGCGGGTCAGTTGAATGAACTGTTTTACACCCATTTTTCTTTATTTTTGGCAACTTTTTTGGTTAAAAAGTTTCAATTTCAGGCGAGATAGTTTCTATGACTTTTATTAATCTCTGAACACTTTCTCGCTTTCTGTCACTCAAGCAGATTATTCTGGAGAAACTATGAGCCAGCCAATTCAGCAAACCAAGGTCAACCTCACCCAATCCGATGACTACCGCGAGAGCTACGCCAACAGCGTGCAGGTACGCGTCAGTGTCTGGGACTTTCAGCTTATCTTCGGCCTCGCCAATAGCGATTCGCCCGAGCAGGTAAACATCCGCAACCACCAGGCCATTTTCCTGAGCCCGCAACAGGCCAAGGCGCTCTGGAATGTTCTGGGTCAGAATCTTGCCCAGTACGAGCAGGCATTCGGCCAACTGAACCTTGAACCGAATGGGCCACTTTTTTCGACGGGCCCTGTTAACTAATCAGTAACCAGCAGCCCTTCAGGAGCACCCCCGTGCGCTGGATTCAAATTTTGCGGCCAAAGTTTTTGCTTCCCCGACGAGACCAGCCACTTCCGGGCTGGATGATCTTTCCCGTCATCTTTGCCGCGCTCTATGCCAGCCACTATTTGCTTCTGAAGCTGCCTTATTTTTGGGATGAAGCCGGCTACTATATTCCCGCCGCATGGGATTTCTTCCACTCCGGCTCGCTGATCCCCACCAGCACACTGACCAACGCGCATCCTCCTCTGCCTTCCGTCTACCTTGCGCTCTGGTGGTGGGCTGACGGATTTTTGCCTGAGGTCACACGCACGTCACTGCTCCTTGTTGCGTCTTTTGGTTTGCTTGGTCTATGGCGTCTTGTGCTGCGCATCCACGGCAATTCGTACGTCGCATTCTGGACCGTCGCGCTTACTGCAATCTACCCCATCTGGTTCACGCAATCGAACCTTGCGCATGCTGACATCTTTGCCGCGGCATTCACGCTCTGGGGACTTGTCTACGCGCTCCCCGACCGCGATCGCCAGCCCTGGATTGCGGCGTTCTGGTTCTCTCTTGCCGCGCTCTCCAAAGAAACCGCCATTCTCTTCCCGATCACACTCATTGCGCTCAACTTTATTAGCGTCCTGCGCGCCAACGTGCAAGCCCGCGCGCGCATCTTGAGCGAATCCCTGTGGCTCGCCGCTTCAGCTCTTCCGCTGGCCACCTGGTACGCTTACCATCGCGCCAAAACCGGCTACTTCTTCGGCAATCCCGAATTTCTGCGCTACAACGCCGAGGCCAATCTTGAACCCCTGCGCATCGCTGCCGCATTCGCCCACCGCATTCTCCATCTAACGGCGCACATGAACCTCTTCGTCCCCGTGCTCTGCGCCATCGGTGCGCTTTTCTTTGCGCCCTTCACAGACAGTGAAGGCAACACACGCGCTTTTCTATCGCCGCGCACACTGCGCCGCATCGCGGCAATCGTACTCGCCAACGCTCTTCTCTTCAGTGTTCTTGGTGGCGCGCTGCTTACGCGCTATCTGCTTCCCGTCTACCCGCTTATTATCCTCGTTGCGGTTTCCATCTTTTTCTATCGTGTGCGCTACTGGCAGGCCCTCACCGTCTTTGCCGCCGCAGCCTTTGTGCTCGCACTCTTCATCAACCCGCCCTACGGAATCGCACCCGAGGACAATCTCACCTACGCTCGTTTCATTGAACTCCACCAGCACGCAATCGACTACCTCAAGACGCACAACGACAGCGCAACCGTGCTCACAGCATGGCCGGCGACTGACGAGCTAACCAAACCCGAGCTTGGCTACCTCACCAATCAAGATGGCTCAATTACTGGTCCGTTCGAGCTCTATCGCATTGAAGATTTCTCAGCCAGGCAAATCTCCCACGCCGCAACTGATTCCGTGCAGTATTCAGCCGCACTCGTTTTTTCGACGAAATACGATCCTCCGCCGCTGAGCTTTCTGCCACACAATCAGCAGTTGGAAGCGCGCTACTTCGGCCTGCACCACGATCTGAATCCTGAAGAAATTGCCAAAGTACTCGGCGGCGAAATCACCTTCAAAGAAGAAAATCACGGACTTTGGGCCGCTGTGATTCGCTTTAATCATCCTGTTGAAGCTCGCTCCATCAACGCAACAAAACTCGATGCAAAGCTCAACCCACAATAACCCGCAAGCGCCCTCCAACCTATAATCAAAGTGTCGTGATTAATATTTTCCGTTCAACTCCGCTGCCCCGTTCAACCCTGCTAGGGCTTGCAATATTTTTTGCATTTGCGTCAATCGCACACGCTCAATCCGCCCCTAAAAATTCCACCCGTATCCTTCTCGTTCTTCCATTCGAGAACCGTACCGGCCAGCCCAGTCTTGAGTGGCTCCGTGAGGCGGCGCCTGAAGTCCTCAACACCCGACTCAGCGCCGCCGGATTCTCGCCCATCAGCACCGCAGACCGCCTCTACGCTTTTGACCATCTCGGCCTGCCGCCCAACTATCAGCCCACCCGCGCCAGTTCTCTGCGTCTGGCGCAAACCCTCGATGTGGACTCCATTATCGTCGGCTCTTACATCACCAATGGCACGGGCATCATTGTTGAAGCGCAGCTCATCGATGTGCCGCACCTGCGCATGAGCCCCTCCGTCACCGCCAAAGGCGAAATGAACGATCTGCTCACCATCTACAACCAGATCGCCTGGCAACTTACACGCCAGCTCGACCCCAGCTTCCCGGTAGCAGAACAGACCTTCATAGCCGCCAGTTCCGGCCTTCGACTCGACGCATTCGAGCAGTTCATACGCGGCGTCATTGAGTCCGATCACACGGAGCGGCTTGAGCATCTGCGCCGGGCCACACTTTTGAGTCCCAACTACTCCCGCGCATGGATGGCCCTGGGCCGCGAACTCTACAAGGCCGAGCAGTATGAGGATGCCGCCACCGCATTTGCGCATGTTCAACGAGGCGACCCCGACGTGCTTGAAGCTGGATTCGATCGCGGCGTCGCACTCCTTTTTTCCGGCAAGTACGATGATGCAGCCGAAGCCTTCGCCGCCGTCGCTCTCGTACTGCCACTCCCTGAAGTTCTCAATAATCAGGCAGTCGCCATGAGCCGTCGCGGACAAGACGCAACTGAGCTTTTTCGCCGGGCCGCGGTTGCAGACCCCAGCCTCGCAGACTTCCATTTCAACCTCGCCGTCAGCCTCCGTCGTCATAACCACGCCGCTGAAGCGCTCAGTGAATTGAAAGAAGATCTTCGCCTGCGCCCTTCAGATACTGAGGCTCAGAATCTTCAAGAGGCATGGGAGAGCACTGCCGCTCCCGCAGCAAACGCAACCGGCAAGCCCTCAACTTCTGACCAGCCCGATCCGCTTGAACGCATCGAGCGCACCTTCAACGCTGCCAGCTTTCGCCAGGCCGCACTGATGATGGACCAGATGCAATCGGCGCGCCGCTCAGAACTGAGCCCGCACGAGCGCGCGCTTGCACTCACAACAGAAGCGCGCTCTTATCTTGATCGCGGACTCCTGCTCGAAGCAGAACGCCTCTACCGCTCGGCCATCGAGATCGATGCAACCCTCACTGCGGCTCACACGGGACTCGGCGAGATTCGCTTTCGCACTGGCGACCTTGACTCCGCACGTGCCGAAGCCCGCACCTCGCTCAAATTTGAATCCACTGCGGGAGCCTGGCTTCTGCTGGCCAAAATCGACCTCGCGCAAAACCATCTCGACGATGCCGCCAGTGAAGCCAACGAAGCCCTCAAGCTTGAACCGGCGAATCGCTCCGCTATCGATATCAGGAGTACAATCGCTCAGAAGCAGGGGAAAAGTTAAAGTTCCTGCGCTGAAAATTACTTATAGGAGCACATCATGCGCGCAAATCAATTTTTCTCTCGCATCACAATGATCTTCGCCGCACTGCTCCTCACTTTGCCGATACTTCTCTCAGCTCAGGACAAGAAAATCGTTGCAACCCTTAGTTCGTCAGCTAACCAGCCAGTCAAAATTGACCGCCTCATCATCGACGACACGATTCAGCCCATCTCCGCTGGCCTGCTCGATCGCGCACTTGCTCAAGCCAACTCTGACGGCGCCGCCGCACTCCTCATCGAGCTCGACACACCCGGCGGACTTCTGACTTCCACGCGCTCCATGACCGGCGCAATTTTTGCATCGCGCATTCCAGTTATCGTCTACATCACACCCGCCGGGGCACGGGCAGGCTCGGCAGGCTTCTTCATTCTTGAAGCCTCTGACGTTGCTGTGATGGCACCCGGAACCAATGCCGGAGCCGCGCATCCCGTTCCCACTACCGACAAGCCCGACGATGTGATGAGCCAGAAGATCATCAACGACACTGCTGCCTTCCTGCGCTCTTACGTCTCGCGTCGAAATCGCAACTCCGAAGCCGCTGAAGCCGCCGTCAAAGAATCACACTCTTACACTGCAGAAGAAGCCCTCAGCTCGCATCTGATCGACTTTACCGCCTCAAACGAAACCCAGCTTCTCAACACACTCGACAATCGCACCATCAGCCGCCTCGATGGTTCAACGGTCACCCTACACACTGCCAACGCGCAGATCGTTCCCATCGTTCCCACCTTGCGCGAGCGCATCCTGGGCTGGCTCGCTGATCCGAACATTGCGATCATCCTTCTCATCTGCGGCGCTCTCCTCATCTACCTTGAATTCAACTCTCCCGGCACCATCGTCCCCGGAGCTCTCGGCACCGTGCTCGTCCTGCTTGCCATCTTTGCTTTCGATCTGCTACCCATCCACTACACATCCGTTCTGCTCATCATCGCCGGCTTTGCACTGATGGTTCTTGAAGCTAAATTCGGCGGCCACGGCGCGCTCGCAATCGCGGGAATTGTCTCCCTCGGCTTTGGCCTGCTTACGCTGGTTGATACGCCGACCCCAGAGCTACGCATCAGTCCCGCCGTCGCCTTCTCCGTCAGCGCGGCTTTCGGCATCATCACCGTTTTTCTCCTGCGCCTGGCCTGGCGCGCGCGGCAACGCAAATTCCGCCTCGGCTCCGATGCTGTCCTCGGTGACACTGGCACTGCGATGGAAGCCCTGAACCCGGCAGGTTCAGCACCGATGGGGCACATTCTCGTTGACGGAGAAATCTGGCTCGCCACTTCTGCTGTGCCGATTCCGGCAGGCACTCGCGTTCGCGTCCTTTCGAATGAACACAATACCCTCCACGTCACTGCGCTTCAAGGCAAATCGACACTCGATTCACCCGAAAATACCGCATAAATACACGCAATTATTCAACGTGAGAACCCGCGATTTTGTTACAATTTCACCTGAAAGAAGGTGTACTCTATGTCGCCTCTAGCGCCTCTGGTTTTTGTCGCCATCATTGTTCTCTATCTGATCAACTCCGTGAAGATTCTGCGTGAGTACGAGCGCGGCGTCATTTTCCGCCTCGGCAAAGCACTGCCTGAACCCAAAGGCCCGGGCATCATTCTCGTCTTCCGCCCCTTTGACCAGATCGTGCGCATCTCGCTGCGTCAAGAAGTTCTTGAAGTCGCCCCACAAGACATCATCACTCGCGACAACGTCACGCTCAAGGTCAACGCCGTGATTACCATGCGCGTTCTCAATCCCAATGACGCCGTCATCAAGGTTGCCAATTACGTCTACCAGACCTCGCAGTTTGCGCAGACCACTCTGCGTTCCGTCCTCGGTGAAGTCGAGCTCGACGAGCTCCTCAGCCATCGCGACAAATTGAACCTCAAAATTCAAACCATCATTGACCAGCGCACTGAACCCTTCGGCGTCAAGGTCGTCTCAGTTGAAGTCAAGCAGGTCGATCTTCCCGAGCAGATGACCCGCGCAATGGCCAAGCAGGCCGAGGCCGAGCGTGAAAAGCGCGCCAAAATCATCCACGCCGAGGGCGAATTCAACGCCGCGCAGAAGCTCGTGGACGCCGCCGCTCTTCTGGCCACTCAACCGATGACCCTGCAACTGCGCTACCTGCAGACCCTCACAGAAATCGGCGTCGAGAAGAACACAACCATTGTCTTCCCGCTGCCCATTGAACTGATGTCACTGCTCAACAAATTCACTGTCAGCAAACCTGAGGCTCTTAAATGATTCTTGATCTTGAACCCGTCCGTGAAGAGAAGAATGAAAGGAAAGATCGCGCTGAGAGGGATTCCTCTTTCGGTGGGTTGATGATCTCCATCCTCGTTATCGTTCTTCTCATCGCTTGCGGCACCTCCTTCGGCATTGGATACGCCGTCGGCCACTATTTCACGCCGCCCTATGTCGACAAGCCATCAGTCCAGACAGCCGCAGTAACTCCGGCTCCCGCGACAGTAGTGCCGTTAGCGGCAGCAGGAGCAACACAGGCCAGTGTCGCTCCGTTCGCCACTACAACCTCAATGTCCGGCGTCTCAAGGCCACCTGCGCCAACGCCTACCCCCGCAGCCAAGGCTGCAGTCGCTCAAGTAGCCCACGCCAAACCCTCCGCGAGCCAATCTGCCAAGAGCAAGCCTTCGCCCTCCTTCAAAGAGAAGCACTCCCCTCCACATGGTGCAGCCTTTGCACACAACAGCAACCCGGCGCGTGGAGCCGATCCATTCAGTCACCTGATCTCGAATCCTAACTACGGAATGGAATCCTCTTCGTCCTCGCATCAGCCCATGGTTCAGGTTGCGGTCCTCACGCGTGATGAAGACGCTTCCGTTCTCATTGACGCATTGAGCCGCCACGGCTACTCGGCCTCATCTACTCGCGAATCCGATCACCGCATCCACATCCGCCTCGGTCCTTTCTCCTCACGCACCGATGCTTCGGCGATGCGCGACAAGCTTCTCAACGACGGTTACAACGCGGTAGTTCAATAATTCAGCGAGTTGGCGAGGCTTCTATCAACGGAGGCAAAAGAAAAATCCCCCGGCATATGCGCCGGGGGATTTTTTTGTTCTCGATTGAAATTGAATCATTCACTCATTCATCACGCGCGCATCCACTCCGGCAATCCTGATGCAATCGCGCTGCGCACCGCCTGCATCAGATCTTCACGCGATTGAAAATCCTTCGGCTCAATCGGAGAATGAAATTCAATTCGCGCCGTTCCGGGATAAATCTTTGAACTCCCCTTGCGCATCATCTTCTCCGTTCCCGAAATCGAAACCGGAATGCACGGCGCGCCCGTCTCCATAGCAAGGAAGAAGGGTCCTTTCTTGAACGGCAGCAACCGCCCATCACGCGAGCGTGTTCCTTCAACAAAGATCGAGATGTGAATTCCATCGGCAAGCACTTTGCCTGCCAACCTGATGCTTTCCTTCGCACCCTCTACCGCCCCTGATCGATCAACGGGGATGAACCTCGCCTTCCTCATCCCGTAACCAAGAAGCGGAATCTTCATTAAGCTCTTCTTCAGCAGCGCCGAGGTGCGACCGGGCAACTTGGGTAACAGCACTGGAGGATCCAGATTCGAAACGTGGTTGGACATGAAAATGCACGCGCGATCCTTGGGAATACGATCCAATCCCACAACCTCAATGCGAATCCCTCCCAGCCACAGTCCGGCTTGCGCAATCCATTGCGTCGCGTGATAGAGCGGCATGACGTTGCCGCTGATATAGGTCCACGAACACAATACAATTCCCGTCGGAATGCCCAGCACAAGAAATGTAATCAGTATCGTCAAAGCGGAGATCATCTCTTGCCCTCCACTAATCTCAGGGGGAGTTTTTCATAGATGCCGTCAAACCCACCATTGGAGAGAATCGCGACCACATCTCCGCTCTTCACCGCGGGTGCAACCGCATCCAGAATCGCATCTACATTCGCGCAAAGCCGCGCATGCGTCCCTTTTGCATTCACCGCCGCAATTACTTCGGCAGCATCCAAGCGCTCGGCTTCGGGAATTCGCTCCACCTGGTAGACGGCGTCCATCACCACCTCATCGGCTTCGCAAAGACTCTCAATGAGCGCATCCGCAAGCACCTTCCTGCGCAGCGTATTCGATCGCGGTTCCAGGATTGCCCACAGTTTTCCACTTGCACTTAAACTTGGGTACGCTGAACGCAACGCACGCAGCGTCTGCTGAATCGCGGTAGGATGATGCGCAAAATCATCAATCACCGTCACGCCATCCACAACCGCGCGCACTTCAAGCCGCCGCTTCACACTTTTAAAGTTTTTGAGCGCAGCAACAATCGCCGCCTTCTCCACACCGCGCCGCGCCGCCAACGCCGCAGCCGCCGTCGCATTCAACGCATTGTGTTCGCCCGCCAAACTCATCTCGAGCTCTGCCCATAGTGCGCCCGTGTGCCAAACTTCCCAGCGTGAAACTCCATCTTCATGGCACAGATTTCTGATTCGCCAATCCGCACCCTCGCTGAATCCATAGCGCTCCACCGCACAGAATGCTTTCTCCACGCACTCGCTCACTTCAGCGCTTCCATCGTAAGCAATAATCAGCCCGCGCCTCGGCACCAGATTCACGAGTCGTTTGAATGCAATCTTCACCGCTGCAAGATCCGCGTAAATATCTGCGTGGTCAAACTCAACATGCGTCAAAATAAGCGCGTCAGGAAAGTAATGCAGAAACTTCGGCCCCTTATCAAAAAAAGCCGTGTCGTACTCATCGCCCTCAATGATGAATGTCTGCGTCTCGCGCAATTGAAAACTCGTCCCAAAATTTTCAGCCACACCGCCAATCAAAAAGCTCGGCGCCAGCTCAGGCTTCGCAGCGGAAGCAACCTCAAAGATCCACGCCAGCATGCTTGTCGTCGTCGTCTTGCCGTGAGTACCCGCCACCACCAGCGAATCACGTCCGCGCAGAAACTCCTCGCGCACCACGGCCGCCATCGAAGTGAAATTCAAGTGCGCATCCAGCACACGCTCCACCTCGGGATTACCGCGCGAAAGCGCATTTCCAATCACGACCAGATCCGGACGAGGTTCAAGATTCGCTTCCGCATACGGCTCGCTCACTGCAATCCCCAACTCGCGCAGTTGGTCGCTCATCGGCGGATACGCCGCATGATCAGAGCCAGTAATACGATGCCCCTTCAGTTGCAGCAATCCAGCCAGCGAGGCCATCGCCGTTCCGCAAATCCCGCTCAAGTGAATATGTTTAGTCATCTTCAGATTTTTTCTTTCATTAACCGCAAACATTTTTGAATTTTTCTAAACCAGCTCATCCAACCGCGCCTTCGAGCATCTCAAGCTCAGCACTCGTCTCACTCATCTTCAATCGCGACTTCACGCCAAATGTCAGCGTCACATTCTCGCGTGTCACATGACCGCTCCGAAGTCCCATCGCAATCGGTCCGTCAAACCCGTCGAAGAAGCGCAGAATTACCTCTTCAAGTTGCCCGCCAACTCCTGATCCAACCCGTTCGAGCGATTCCCCAGCCGCTACGCAACCGAGCATCTCGCCAAAAACAATTCCGCGCACGCCCTCAAACTTCCCCGCTGCGCGCATCTGCCAAAGCATGCGATCAATCTGGTATGGCTTCGCTCCCACATCTTCCAGAAACAACAATTTTCCTTCCGTCTCCGGCTCATACGGAGTTCCAAGCATCGCAACCATAATGCTCAGGCAACCGCCATAGAGAACGCCCTCCGCATTTCCACTCCTGAGCGAACGCAATCCCTCATCCACACCCAGGCTGTATGGATCACCCTTCAACGCGGCGCGAAAACTTGCCTCGTGCACACCATTCTCAACCGCAAAATCAGCAGCCGCCATCGGTCCATGAAAAGCCGGCAATCTCAACCGGTCCAGCAAATGCAATTGCATACCCGTCAAATCGCTGTAACAAAAAAACGGTTTTGGATTCTGCACAATCAAATCCAGATCCAAACCCTCCAACAAATAATTCGAACCATAGCCACCGCGCACCGCGAAGATCGCCTGCGTCTCCTCATCTGCAAAGGCCGCATGCAAATCTGCCAGCCGCTCTTCATGCGTCCCTGCAAAAAATGAGGGTCCGCGCTTGCGCGCATTCTCACCAAGCCGCGGCTCAAACCCAAATCCGTAAAGCGCCTCAACACCGCGCTGAAGACGCGCGTCAATTGCGTAGGATGCGGGCGCAATCACGCTTACCGCCGGAGACTCCATCTCGACTGCTTCAACCCGTCGCGGTTTTTTGAGCTCACTACTCATCCAATAAATTCTCCACGTGCAATCAGCGTTGCCGGGCCTGTCAAAAACAACTCCGCACCAACACCCGCCCACTCCACCTTTTGCGGCCCACCCGGCGAAAGCACCTTTAGTGGTGACTCAGCCAACTGATGCGCAATCGCGGCAACAGCACTCGCCGAGGTTCCCGACCCTGATGAATGTGTCGGCCCTACTCCGCGCTCAAAGATGCGAATCTCAATTTCACTCCTGCTCTTTACGCGCACAAACTCCACATTTGTCTGCTCGGGAAAATCCTTGTGCGTGCAAATCTCCGCGCCCACGCTCTGCCACGTGCGCCCCGCCACAGCAAAATCATCGCTCTCCAGCAAAACTACAAACTGCGGGTTTCCCATAGAGATCGCCAATCCACTCACGCTCGATCCGTCGCTGAGTTGAACAGTCTTCGGCTTCAACTCCGGCACACCCATCCCGGTTCGCACCCTGACAGAATGTATTGCGCCATCCAGTTTTTCTATCGCTTCAATCTTGCCCACACGCAAACCCGCATCGGTCTCAATTGCAAGCTCGTCGCCGATCTTCGAATCAAGCTCCGCAGCCATCCACGCCGCAACGCATCGCGTGCCATTGCCGCTGATCTCTGCAACCGAACCATCGGCATTGTGCAGGCGAATTCTTCCTGCTTTCGCGCGATTTTCCCCCTCAATCCACGTAAAGAATTCCACCCCATCGGCGCCCACACCGGTATTGCGCTCGCACAATGTACGCGTCAACGCGGCGTGATCACGCCCTGCCGCGTCAGATTCCAACACGATCAAAAAATCGTTCCCGCAACCATGTGCCTTTGTAAATCGAATCACTCATCCTCCGGATCAAAGAAGGTCAACACTGTTTTGATCGATGGCTCAGTTTTCAATGTCGCCTGCAATCGTGTATGTCGCGTCTTGGTGGCGCTCAAAACAAAGCTCAATCGGGTCACATCGCCAATCATGTCCTGATCAATATTGGTGAGTCTCTCCTTCACTTTGTCCATCGCATCCAGTATTGAAATCTTCATCAGCGATGCATCTTCACCGCGCACTTCATAAACCCGGGGGTACATCTTCAGGTTCAACTGCTGCTCCATCAATCCAACCAACTCCAGCGAGAGAATCACAATCAAAGTTGCAGCGCCCGCGGGCGCATACAATCCCGCACCGCAGGCCATTCCAATTGATGCGACTGCAAAAATGCTTGCCGCGCTCGTCATTCCGCTGATGCGACTTCTATTGTGCAGAATCAATCCCGCGCCAAGGAATCCGATGCCCTGCACAATGTTTGAAGCGATGCGGCTTTTGTCAATATTCGCTTCGCCGGCCAGCACGATCGAAAGCATCGTGAAAAACGCGCAGCCAAGTGAAATCAACATATTCGTGCGCACACCCGCTGCCTTGCGCTTAGTTTCGCGCTCCAGACCCACCAGGCCGCCAAGCAGGCAAGCGAGCATCAGCCTGCCTATGGCGCCGTTCATAAACTTCTCCTGGTCAAGCCAACTCACGTCTACGGGTTGAACCAAAGCAATCCAATGTAAAATCATGGTTTTTCCTTGCGCCATCCTATCATTCGGCGCCGCTCACGCCCACCGCGCTTTTCAGAAACGCATCTGAAACATAAATCGTTGCTGCAGGTTGCCACAGCGCCTCAAACTTCCATACCGGCTCAAACTTTCCATGCGCACGCTCCATGGCGGCTTTCACATCATCATCGCCAAACGCCAGCGCAACCTGCACATGCGCGTCAGGGTCAACCAATGCCGCCTGGTAAAACTCCTTGTCGCTCTCGTTGAGCGTCTCTTTCAAAACCAGGCCTGACTTCGCCACAATTCCCGGATAGCTCGATGTTTCCATCAGCACCACAGCATTCGGTTTCAGTTCGTGCAGCATTTTCAGTCGCGCCGCAATCTGCTGCTCGTAAACTCCGCGCGCCACATCATTGGCACGCGCCTCGGCAAAGACCAGCGGATCATTTCTGCCCACCCACCACGCATTCGCAATAGCTGCAGCGAGGAGCACCGCCGCCACACCCCATGCGATCCGCACGCGGCGCTCTCTTGCCCATTTCAAGAGCCACTCCGCCGCAAAGCCTGCAAAGAGCGCCAACGCAGGCAACAATTCCAATCCATACCTTGTGTTGTAAAGAGAGTGCGGCCACCAGACCGGCAAAAAGATTGGCACTGATCCATACGCAACCGAGTAGCAATAAAAAGGCAGCGGCATCCACAAGAGCAGCGCCCATCTCGCGCCACCCTGCCCGCTCACGCCGTTCATTTTTTTCTGAAACCACGCCCAGAAAGTACCGACCACGGCTACGGTAATGAGTAACTGCCCCCACCTTCCCACGGCGGCCACCATCTCCGAAACCTTGGCATAAAACAAAAACGCAACCCACGGATTGTGCCAACCCGGATGCGGAGGAATCAGGCCACCCGAAGTGCGCGCCTCAATCGCCGCCGCTGAATATGGCCCACGCAGAAAATCCAGCGGGTCGCCGAAGATCGACGCGTTGTAACCCATCCACAGAATCGGCGCCGCCACCAGCACAATGCTCGCAAAAATAAACTTCGCACGCAACAACTCTCCACGCGATTTAAGAGTCCATGCCATCATCAACCAAGCGACAAAGCCCAGCACCCAGCCGTCGTAGCGCGAAAATACCGCGGCCACCAGTACCGCAATCAACATCCACATCAGCCGATTGATTTTTGGGTTTTTCTTGAGTGAAGACTCTTCGACAGCAGCGCGCCACTCGACCAGCAGCAAAACCGCCCAGATGAGCTCCGCCAAAAACAGCGGCTCGGTCATCGCCGTCGTACTCAAATACAGAAGATTCGGATTTGCGGCAAAGAGAATCAGCGCAAAAAGCGCAGCAGCCACACTCATCCATCGCCGAGCCAATCGATAAAGCCCGACCGCTGCCAGCAAAAATTCCAACCCCGAGGGAATTGCCCCAGCAAAGCCCGAGCGCCACCAGCTATCAACGGCTACAAATGGAAGCATCAATAAATGCGGCAGAGGAAGCCAGACGGTCCCCAGCTGAGTAATCCCCGGCCGGTGCGAGTCAAAGAGTCTGCGCGCAATGTGCAAATGCGCCTCGGCATCGCCGTACATCACCAGCGCGCCGTGGCGCATGCTCCAGGCAAGGGCAGCCAGCGCAAGCACAAAAACGCCCGCCGTAACCGCGAGCATCTCATGCTCACCAGTTAGTCCGGGCTTATCACCGCTCATGCCCTCACTCTCAATATTGAGAGCCGGCAGTTGTCTATCGCGCTTGCCCACTCTCGCTCCTATCAGATTAGAAAAGCATCAACTTGTGCCTGAATTAGAGGTGCGTCAGCTTACGGAAAACTTCAAAACGCTCATCAATTTTTTCACGCGTCAAATTCTGAGCCCGCTCGGTTCCAAAGCGCTCCACGCAAAACGAGCCCATCACGCTCCCGTAGAACATCGCCTTGCGAAAAACCGCAGGTGTCATCTCCGGCTGCGAAGCCACATAGCCGAAGAACCCGCCGGCAAAACTATCGCCTGCGCCCGTCGGATCCACCACCTCGGGCAGCGGCATTGCCGGCGCGCGGAATGGATGGCTCGACTCGTGATCCGCAAAACTCCGCTGCGAGAAAAACGCCGTCGCACCATACTCGCCATGCTTCACAATCAGCGTCTTCGGTCCCAGTTCGATCACCGCCTGCGCAGCCTGAACCAAGTTTGAGTTCCCGGCAATCGACTTCGTTTCGGTGTCGTTGATGACCAGCACGTCGAGTCCCTTGATCGTCTCCAGCAGCGCAGCGCGATGATCATTGATCCAGTAGTTCATCGTGTCGCCGGCTACCAGCTTTGCATTCGGCATCGCCTCACGCACGCGCCGTTGCAGCACCGGATCGATATTTGCGAGGAACAAAAACTCTGTTCCCGCATACGCCGCAGGAATCTTCGGCTCAAAACTCGCAAAAACATTCAGATCCGTCTGGTGTGTCTTGGCTTCATTCAAATTATCCAGGTACGATCCCGCCCAGAAAAAACTCTTCCCTGTCGCGCGTTCAATTCCGCGCGTATCGATTCCGCGCTTCGTGAAAACCGCTTCTTCTTCGGCGCCAAAATCCTCGCCCACTACGGCAATCACGCTCACCTCGGTGAAGTAACTCGCCGCCAGAGCAAAGTGCGTCGCCGCGCCGCCCAGACAACGCTCGCGTTTCCCAGCCGGCGTCTCAATCGAATCAAATGCCACACTACCCACCACCGTGATTCCCATTTGTTCTCCGTTTTCTTTTCGCAAATCTCGAAAATGAATTTTCAAATCTACCGCGATTACCCCAAATACTTGCCGACTATCAGCTTCAATTTTTCTTTTGTTGCAGCGGGAATCGCACCGGGCTGCGTCAAAATTGCAAACTGCGCTGCCGAGCCGCAACTACAGGTGCGCTCTTTTGGAATTGCCGCCACCGCCGCCTTCACCATCTTCGCCGCATTCTCCGCGTTCTGGTGCAGCACGGCCACAATCTGCTCTACCGTCACCGAATCATGCCCTTCTCGCCAGCAATCGTAGTCGGTCACCATCGCGACGGTTGCGTAACAAATCTCCGCCTCGCGCGCCAGCTTGGCTTCCTGCAGATTCGTCATGCCAATCACATCCGCGCCCCAGCTTCGGTAGAGATTCGATTCCGCCTTCGTCGAAAATTGCGGACCCTCCATGCAGACATACGTTCCGCCGAGCTTGCCCACAATTCCAACTTCGTTGCAGGCCTCAGCCGCAGCCTTCGCCACAGTTGCGCAGACGGGATCGCCAAAGGCCACATGGCCCACAATTCCTTCGCCGAAAAATGTCGCCACACGATTGAACGTGCGATCGATGAACTGATCTGCAATCACAAAATCCGTCGGCTTGTGTTCTTCTTTCAGCGATCCTACGGCAGAAACCGAAAGAATGCGCGTTACGCCTAATTGTTTGAAGGCGTGAATATTCGCTCTGAAATTCAACTCCGAGGGTAGAATCCGATGCCCACGCCCGTGCCGCGCTAAAAACGCAACCTTGCGTCCGCTCAAATTGCCCAGCACAAACGGATCAGACGGCTCGCCGAAGGGCGTCTCCAGCTTCACCTCGCGCATATTCGTGAAACCCGGCATCGAATACAAACCGCTGCCACCAATTATTCCAATCTCAGCTTGCGCCAAAACGCACCTCTCGCTCGCGCATGCGCCCAGTCTTCCAGCGCACACAACATTCTCGCTGCAACTTGTTCAGTATAAATCTCCGCGAGATAACCTGCAGTGCCCATTGCCGCTCTTTCACCACATCATGAAAGTTCAGCGGTATCTAATGCGGGTGATAACTACCTTTGCCCCAGGGTATCTCTACGGCCACCGAGCATCCGGGAGCAGCCACAGACATTTTCACCACGCCAGTATCTTTCCCGGCCACATAGGGCACAATAATTGCGGCCGCTCGACCCTGTGCATCCGTATTCATCATGCTGGTGCGCTCTTCTCCTTCTGAATCCGTCTTTAGTTGAAGGTGCGCATTCGGCGGCAATCCATTGCCATACACCAGCATCGTTTGCCCCTCTGGCAACCCCAACCTCACCTCGAGCTCGCACTTTCCATCCTTGCTCTCAATCGGAAAAGGAACCAGAGTCCCTGCGTAAAACAACTTATCGTCCGCGCTCGCCATCATGTAGCGTACCGGTTCTCCTCGAGCCGCATTGACCCCCACTTCAACCTCATCCGACTTGCCCAGTGAAAGCTCTTTCTCCTGCTGAATTGTTGGCCTGTGCAACATCACAAGGCCCACGGCGTTCACATAAACATGGCCTTGCGCGTACTTGATCCCGGCCCCGATTCTCCAACCGCCCAGCGTATATTCCTGACCCTCCGGCGCGCCTGGCACCAGCAACCGGTAAACATGCATCCCGGGATTGTCGAGTTGCGCAACGCTCGCAAATTGAATTCGCAGCCCATTCGGATTCTTGGCATTCGCATTGCCGCCATCGAGCCCAATCTGTTCACGCATCAACTTCATCACTTCATCTTGTGGGCTCAACGCGGGATTTTGACCGGCACTTTGTGCACTGCAACTTCCCGCCAGCAAAAGCATTGTGATCAGCGAAAAAACTTTAGCGAGCTTGCCGCACTCAAAAAGCATCATTGATTTTTCCCCCTGTATCCTTACAATTTTACATTCAGTCTACTTCTGCGACTTCTTCGCTTCCGCTTCTGCATAATCAGTCTCGTATTGAGCATCAATGCCGTGCGTCGGATCTTTGTGAAACAACTTACGCGAGATATCCGGCCAGAACTCCTGGAAGACCGAACCCAAACTGCCTTCAACAGTCTGAATCATCGCGGTTGAAATTGTCGTGTCGATATCGGTCAGATCGCCGGAAGGATAATATAAATTCGATATTTCTCCAGCAATCACATTTCCAATCACATTGGAGTAATTAGGCTGCCATTTTCTGCTTTTATCACCCTTGCAGATAAAGCTTGTTGCCGCCGCATAGAAAAAACGGCGGGTCTTGGATCCATGACCCATGCGGAAGAAGCGGGGGTCCTGGTGCAGGATTGAAGGCAGAATTGCATTGCCAATCAAGTTGCCGTCGAATGCATCCAGATAGCCCGCGCCTACACGCTCAAAATAGCCCGCCGGTCCCCATTCAAACCCTGTGCCATTTTCACGGATATAAACCGTAGTGCTACCAGCCGCCAACACTCTATCGCCATCAAAGATTTCATGATAGCCGCCAGTAAAAAAGGCGGTAGCAAAAGTGACAGGATCAGTGACAGTATGAAAGACCAGTTTGAATTTCTGCCCTGCTGTCAGTGCCACCGCATCGGGCCTGTAAGAAACATTAAAAGAGGGCACAACTCCAACCACACGTTGTGATGTCTCTTCCTTCAATTGCTTCTCAGCTACATCATGCTGATTCATTTCCTGCGGCTGCTTTTGCTGGGTTGAATCCTGCTGCTGCGCGCTCAAGTCCGATCCACTGCTACTCTGCCGGCCATCCGTCAATGTATCCAGATCACCACTCGAAATTAGGGCTACTACCTCAATCTGTGGCCGAGGTGCATCGGGCAACTCGACCGGCTCCTGAATCTCTATCACAGGATTTCCTGCCGGCTTTAGGTGCAAAGCCGCGCTCTGCGCCTGAGCTGACCAAGCGCCAAACCCTATCCCTGTACACAATAGCGCGCATGAGAATAATGCTCCAAACGCAGACAATCGACCCCGGGGGAAACTCATTCAATCTCCATAGACTCTAAAATATCAAACGCTAGCATTGGTGTTGCTCAAAGTTCGATCGAAATCATCTACGCATTCAGCTCAAGAATAGCGTAACCAATTAGCCTTATTACTTCTGCTCCACTGGCGCATTAGTGTTCGTCTCCGGCTTTTCATCTTTTGCCGCCAGCCGCGCCATCTTTTCCCGATGCTTCAAAATAACGTGCGCCCGAATATCCGGATAAAACTCGCGAATTGTTGCGAAGATGACATCGCGCATCACCGAATATCCAAACTTGGTTGCCAGCACCGTGAACGTCGCAGCGTTGGACGGGTAGTAGTAGCGCGAAACATACTGCGTGATCGCCTTGGCGCCCAGGCCGGCGAAATTGGGTACCTGATGTCCACTATAAGTGACGGCGACTGCCTGCCGGCTGATCACGTACAGAACCCGTAGAGGAACACCGTGACCCTGGCCCATTGCATAGTAGCGCGTGTCTTCATGCAGAGCGCTGGAGAGAAGCCAAGCCGATAGATAAGTGTTGTCGGTCTTGTCGAGAAATCCGCGCCAGGTATAGGCATAGAAACCGCTAGCTCCTTTGCCGAGCGCTGGGTGCTGGTCAATCCACTCTGCCATTAGTGAAGTAAGACCTAGAAAGATGAAGGACGAGTAGTCAGTTGCCTGTTGCGTGGCGACGGTGAAGTTGTACTTCCAGCCGGGCGGTGGCGCTTGAGCGCCGCTCGATACAGTCCGAAAGTTTGGCATGAACCCAAGAATCCGCGTCGGCTCCACTCGTTCAAGCGCGATTGGGTTCCCGCTTGCATCCACCGGAATTGTTTCCGTGGACTTGGCCTTGGGATCTTTCTTCTTTGTATCCGTCTGCTGATTTGTATCCGTCTGTTGTGCGCTCGAACTCATCCCGCTGTCACTTTGTTGCCCATCTGCATTGGCTGGTTGCTCAAATGCGGCCACCAACTCCGTCATCTCAATCTGCGGACGTGGTGCATCGGGCAGTTCAACGTCTGTGTCTCTTTGACTATTCTGTGTTGACTGAAGAGATGCACTCGTCACTTCCTGCGCCTGTACAAACCGGGCGCCAAAACCCGACATAGTACTCATCAGCACAAACGAGAACACAACACCTACCCGAGTCAAACGACCTGACAACAAACTCATTCACTCACCAATGATCTATGGAATTTCAGAGGAGAATCTTCGATGTACTCAAAACTTCGAGTGGGCACAGGCGCTTATACTCTGTATCGCAAACGCATCGCTTCTTAAAGATTACATCAGCGTCATCTGCAATCATGCTGATGCTGCATTTCAACAGAGGAATATCCCTCTTGCATAATTAGACACAAAAATAAGAAAAAGTGTTACATTTCATCAACTTGCTAACTGTTTTCAGTGGTTTCTCGCATTTTGAAATGTTCACATTAATTTCTTAAAGCGCCTGCTTTGCAACTCAGCATCCGCGCATCCCGTTCTGGCTTTGGAACCAATGCCCTTTAAAATAAGCAACTAGAAGCAATCCTGTCACAGCCGGCAATGCAAAATGTCAATTCCGGTTAAAATTGATTAGAGGTCTTCCGTTCGATATTTCCTCACAGCATTCTGAGGGTGGACTCGAATTTTGGATCAGGTGATTGAATGTATTTTCGTTCTTTTCTTACTTATGGAATCCTTTTTGCAAGCATTGTTTTTGGATTTCTGACCAACTTCGTTAATGCACAGACACCGGGCCCCGACCTGACAGTGTCGTCTTATCAGGATCTTCCCGAGGCACCAACCTCCCAACTCGCAACTTCTGGCGATAAAGCAAGCGATCAACTTTTCGCGTTTCAACAGACTTCAGATCCGCAGAACCAACCCGCGGCACAGCAGCCTGCGAATTCCAATGCAACTCCACTCTCGCAGCAGCAACCTCAACGAATTCTAGGCATTATGCCCAACTTCCGCGCCGTCAGCGTAGGCGCCATTCCCCCGCCACCCACGCCAGGTCAGTCTTTCAAGATTGCCACACAGAACAGCTTCGACTATTCAGCGTTTATCTTCGTCGGCATAACCTCGTTGATGGCCAAAGGAACTGATGCCCATCCGCAACTGGGCAAAGGGGTATCCGGCTTGTGGGCATATACCTGGCGGGGTTTCGTCGATAAGGCCGACGGCAATTATCTAGTCATTTTCGCTTTGCCCACAGTGTTTCATCAGGACGAGCGTTACTATTCCATGGGCAAAGGCAAGATATTGAGCCGCGGCATCTACGCGGGTACACGTATTCTCATAACGCCCAACTATCACGGACACAATACCTTTAACACATCAGAGATTCTGGGCCGTGGCATCTCCCAGGGAATCTCGTTATCCTACTACCCCAGCAGCGACCGCACAGTTTCCTCGTTCATGGAGAAATATGCCTATGCACTTGGACGGGATGCCTTGACGAACGTATTTCGCGAGTTCTGGCCGGATATCGCGACACACGTACTGCACCGTCACCCATAGTTGCGGCGATGATTGCCGCGCGAAAGTGCTGTAAACGGGGCTGCTGAAACTTGATTCCTCTGCGATCAAAAAATCTGCTGACTGGAGCCAATTCTCATACGCATTACTGCAGAAAAAATCTCCAGTTTGCAAAATCAAATTGAAAAAGAGAAACAGTTGCGATACGTCTACACGCAAACTGTTTCTCTTTTGATTTTTTAGTTTAGAAGTGCGATCTCACCTTATTTGTTCCCTGCACCGCCCTTGAAGCTCGTCATCAACGCGTCCAACTCCTTCTTGTGCTCTGCGTGCAGCGCCTCGCTCTTCTGTGCAATCCGCGCCGTCATCAGTGGCATGTACTCCTTCAGTATCAGCGGTTGCGCATCCAGAAGATGCTGGGCTGCATCCGAGCTGTAAAACGTAATCAATGATTCCACATCCACGCTGTTCAGATGATTCATATAGATCTTGGTCAGATCTTCCATCATCTCGCTCACTGAGAAAATGTCCTCAGCCTTTTCCTGGTATTTCTTGTTCAGAGCCTCCACCTGCGCCTTTTGTGCCGCTGTCAGCGTCGCCATCTGCGCCTCATAGCTCTTGCTCATCGCGTGCTGCTGCTCCAGAATCACCGGCAACATCCCCAGCATGTCATTCATCTGGTCCTCAACACGCATCACATCCAGCAGTTCTTCAATCTGTTCCTTCGTCGCCTGCTGTTCATCGGGCAGCACATTGCTGCTGGTCTGAGTAGGTATCGCCTGCTGCGGCGTACCCGTAGCCTTGATCATGGGCCGCTTGGACTGGCCTGGGTCCTGCACTTGCTGATTGGGTAACGCCTGAGTTTGAGCTTGTGCGTACGAGCAAACACCTGCCACCAGCACCCCTGCGAAAACCACCACCTTCGACACTTGCTTCATCTCTTCCCCCCTAAATCAGTTGCCAGTTGTCAGTCATTGGCTTCAGTGGAAAAACTTTGAACTGACACCTGAGAATTGTCATTTATCACATTTCAAAATCAATAAACCCGCGCTCCGGATCCGTCGAGACAAGCTTCACCGTCACCCTGTCGCCCACATCGAGCGCGCCTTTGCCTTTGCTCGCATTCACCAACATCCCTTCAACATGAGGATCCAGTGTGCGCACAAACGTCCCATACTTGTTGACGCCCGTCACAATCGCCTGGAAGCTCTGGCCAATCCGCGGATGCAGCACAACTGCGGCAATCCGTTTTTGCATATCACGCTCTACCTTGCGCGCTGCGTCTTCCATCAGCGTACACCGAATGGCAATCTGATTCAGTTCACCTTCACTGTAAGGCTGCGCACTTTTGGCAACAAACGCCTTCAGCAACCGCTGCGTGACCACATCAGGAAACCTTCTGTTTGGCGCCGTCGAGTGCGTGTAATCCTGCACAGCCAACCCAAAATGCCCCGGCGAAACCTCATTCGGCTTCACCAGAACATATTCGCCCGGGCCCATCAGCTTCACCACCGTCAGCGACAGATCAGAAAAATGATCCGGGTCCTTCTTCTTCTGCAACTGCAGAAAATCATTGAGCGCCTTTGAATCAGGCTCAGTCGGCAGCGTCGTCCCCATACCATTCGCCAACTCCACAATCCTGTCCCAGCGTTTGGGTGTGCGCACAATCCTGCGAATCGAGGCCACGCCCGCATCTTCCAGCGTCTTCGCCATCACGCCATTTGCCGCCACCATGAACTCTTCAATCAGCGACGTCGCGCGATTCTTCGGTTGCCGCTCAATTGCCACAGCCTGGTCTGCCAGCATCACGGGACGCGTCTCAATCGTCTCCAAATCCAGCGCCCCATGCTGGAATCGAGAACCCAACATTCGTTGCGCCGCTTCATCCTGAAGTTTGAGTTGCGCAGCCAAATCCGCATTCGCCGCCACTTTTGCCGGAGCCGCTGCGGTTCCCTCCAACCATGCGCCCACCGAGTTGTATGCCAACTGCGCCTTGTTCTTCAGCAGAGCGCGATAAATCTTCCCGTCAGAAGCCGTTCCCGCTTCATCGACGGCAAACTCAATCACCAGCGCCACGCGGTCTTCATTTTCGTTCAGCGATGTAATCCCCTCTGAAAGTTCCGCAGGCAGCATCGGAAAGACTTTCACGCCCGTATAAACCGAGGTCGTCTCGCTCTGCGCATGGCTGTCAAGCGCTCCGCCCCGCTTCACCCGCGCGTCTACATCCGCCACACCTATCAACACGCGAATCCGGCCATCCGGAAGCCGCTCGGCTACCTCAATCTGGTCCAAATCCTTCGACGTATCGTTATCAACCGACGACCACAGCAAACCGCGCAAATCCTGCAGATTGTCACTCGGGCCCGCCGGCAAACTCCCCGCCGCAGCCTCTATCCTCTGGAGTTCAGTGAGCGCTTCAGCCGAAAAATCCGGCTCAAATCCATGCTCCTGCATCACTGCGCGCGCTGCATTAACCAAATTGAAATGATACGGATGACCTGTATTGGCTGCCACTGTGGCTCCTTTGTTTACATGGGAAGACTAACATTCGAGAGCTAAGAAAAAAAGACCGCCGGAAGATATCCCCGGCGGCCAATTAACACTTCACAGTGCTCACTCTGCAATGTGTTTTTAAAATTGGCTACTTGATTCCCAGTTCCTTCAGCACCTTCGGATTCGCTTCATCCACTGCCAGCAGGTTGTGGCAGGTGTCGCAATCATTGGGAATCGTCTTAACCGTCGCGCCTGTAGTCGAGTGATCCCCATCGTGGCAGCGATAGCAGCCTGGGTAAGGATTGTGCCCCGTCCCGTTGTGTCCAATGTGGTTCGGATGCGTTCCCCACGTCACCTTCATATCCGGGAAAACGTTGTGCGAGTAAATATGCACCAGGCCCTCTCCGGCAGCCTTCACGAGCGCCGCCTTCTGCTGCATCACTGCAGGGTACGACTTCTGATAGAAAGCCACCAACCCCGCAGGAATCTTCTCCCGCGCATCAGCCTCGCTAGTATAAATACCATTCAGCAGGATCAAGCCCTCCTTGTGCACAAAGGGCAGTTCCGGGCTGATCGCATTCTCTTCCATGGCGCGGTTCAGCGCCTCGTCTGCAGGCTGCATGCCGTGCGCTGCGCGGTTGTGGCAATCAATGCAATCCATTGTGCGTCGTTCGCCGGCAGGCATGCTCTTGGTCTTTGAATCAGCGTACGTATCAATCGTGCCATCCGGGTTGTACTTCTCAACCCATGGAATCGTCGACCGTTCCCTGTCCGTTGCCACGTATTCAATGTGGCCCAGGTGCACTCCATGAATTCCCGTAAGTCGTGAAAATGAATCTCTGCCGCCCAAGTGCAGCAACACAATCGACTGCGTCTTCGAATTCATTTCATCATCTGCAAAATATGTGCGCACAAGCAGCTTTTCGCCAACATACTTCGCCGGAGTATGGCAGTTTTCGCAGATGGCTCGCGCAGGACGCAAACTCGATACAGGCGACGGAATCGGTCGCGGATAAGTGTTAAAGGTTACTTCTACCAATTGCTTCGTGCCGTCGACCTTTGCCTCAACATAAGACCGCGCCCCGCTGCCAATATGGCAAGACGTGCACTCCACATGCGAGTGAGGAGAAACCTGGTAAGCCGCATACTCCGGATGCATCACATGGCAGGCCTGGCCACAAAACTGCGGCGAGTCCATGTAAGCCGCGCCACGGTAGCTGGAGATGGCAACAATGAGAATATTCACCACTGTCGCAACCAACACAACATCGATTCCATGACGAAATACCCGGTCATTCAAGTCAATCTTGGGATATACCTTCGGAATCGTTCCCTGCTTCTGCAGCAAACGGTAGCGCACAGTTATGCCAACAGGAATCAGCGCCAGGCCAGAAATAAAAATAAGCGGCAGAATCAGGAAGAAAATAATGCCCAGGTACGGATTGCTGCTCGACCGGCCCAACATCTCCGTAACCCAGTAGCCCAGCATGATCACTGCTGATCCACTGGTCAGTGCACCGCCCACCAAACTGATTGGGTTATTGCCGAAAAAAAGCGCAGGCCTTACCCAGTGTTCACGAAATTTTTCAAATGCTGCCACATCCGCCTCCAATATTTAAAACAAAGGCCCGCTTTTTTGAGCGGGCCTCGATTTCGACGCTTAGGCCTCTTTGTCTGGCCGCCTGCGGGCCCGGTTACTTAATAAACGTGCGATAGTAATCAACCGCTGCTTTGATCTCGGCATCCGTCAGCTTGCCTTTGAACGCTGTCATCTTGCCCTTGCCATTCGCGACTGCTGTAATCATCTGTGCTTCCGTCAATGCCTTGATCGCCGGATCACTCGCCGGCTTGATGCCCATCATTTTTGCCATCGCAGGTGATGGGGTACCATCTACACCGTGGCAGCTCTTGCACTTTGCGCCGTACGTATCCGCACCAGCCTGTGCAAAGCAAACTGTTCCTACCATCAACGCTGCTGTCAGCAGTCCTGAAACCTTCATTGAATTCTTCATGAGCCCTCCGCTCGGTTCTTATTGCCTTGTTGTTTCACATTGCCGGACTTGCATCTTCGGCAACGCACGAAGGGGAATAAAGCCGTTTTCCGCTCCATTCTTCCCAAAAACCTGACTCTTCTATCCCCGCTGAAATCCTGACTCCTGATCCAGCGCTTCTTTTGGCCCAACTCTACTACCCAGCCAACTGAACTTGGAAAAGTGCTCTGGCTGTCTAATTCGACTCATCCACTATAGTTCCAAAGCCCCTTACTTCTCTACTCCGTCCGGCACAATGGGCCGGATTTACTGCCCGGATTTACTGCGCCGTATTGAAAAACACCTCGCTCGTGTGCGACCCGTGAATATCAACATGACAACTCGTACAAGCCGCGCTCTTGGCATTCAGAATATGCCCCTGTATCACTTTGCCCTTGATGTTGACCGCCGGCGCGTGGCATTCACCGCAAAGCTCATTCACCGTCTTGCGTCTCAACAGCTTTGGATTCTCGCCTCCATGCGCCATGTGGCAGATCGTGCAACCCTCAGCCTTCAACGGCGCATGATCAAACTCAAACGGCCCGGCCAAATCCTTGTGGCACTTCAAACAACTCTGCGCCTCATTGGCCGCCCTCTTCAAACTCTTCTTCTCAGTCGCTGCGTGCAAATCATGGCAATCACTGCACTTGATCTTGCCATCATCCACATTGTGGTGGAAGGCTTTCTGAAACTCCGGCTCAACCTCACCGTGGCACCCGTAACAAAGCTTCGGCTCTGCCACCTTCAGCATCTGCCCCTCGCTGCCGGGCTTCACTCCCGCCGCGTGAACCGTGTGGCACTTCACACAACTAACCTTCGCCTCACCATGCGCCGAGTGTTCGTATCCCTTGAGCTTCTCCGCGTGGCAGCGCAAACAATTTTCAGGGCCGGCCCCGCCATCTGCATCAGTCGATTGCGCCCTGGCGACTTGCAACAAACAACCGGCTGCAAAAACCACTCCAACGATGAAGACCCCAACTCCGCGCAATCCACTTTTCAACCAGCGGGGCTCAACCATCAGGATTGTTCTCTGCCTTTTCATTCAGACCCGCTTCATTCCATACAACCTGACTTGCGCTTCTTCAGTGGTCCCAAAAGTGATTCAGATCCACCTGAGCAACACTCACACCTGCTCCCTTTCGAAAGCTTCAGTGCATGGCTGCAATCCTACCGATTCCATGTGTTTTGCCTCTGTGATATTCATCACTGGCCCTCTGCGTGCCGTCACCGAGCCCGAAACAACACCCATAATTACTCCATCACATCCTGCAAATCACTGAAGTCTGATTTTCCACAGTTCAAAATAGAACAAAAGCGGCGAAGATTGCTCTTCGCCGCTTCATTCCACCCAGATTATCTAACTTCGTTTAGTGGTAACCGCTCCAGCTTTAGCTGCAACCGCTCGTCGACCCGCAACTCATGCAACGGTAGCAACTGCCATTTCTCACCATGATCGCTCCGCATACATGGCAGCTCGGCGCATCGCCCATCCCTGCGTACATATCCCGCATCGCATCCGATGGATGATGATAGACACCGCGATCCGCAAGTGGCGGCATCTCCGTTGCTGCAGCCTTCAACGTAGGCAGCTCATGCGAGCGGCTCTCAATCTCCGACTCCGCATCCGCGTTCACCTGGCTCAGTTTCCGCGCCACTTCCTCGGCCAGCTTTGCCAAATGGCTCTGCTCTCCATTCTCCATCTCCGGTTCTATCAGGCTTGGCGGCGCACTCTCCAACTGCGGCACCGTCGGGAACATACCCGCAAACAGTGTCAGCTGTGTCCCCGAGAGGAAGCGCAACTGCATCCAGCGGAAAATGTAATCCATCAGGCTCTTTGCGTAGCCAATCTGCTCATTGCCCGTCCAGCCCGATGGCTCAAAGCGCGTGTGAGCAAACTTCTCGCAGAGCACCTTCAGCGGTACTCCATGTTGCAGAGCCAGTGAGATGGAGGTCGCAAAGGCATCCATCAAACCTGAAACCGTCGAACCTTCCTTCGCCATGCGAATGAAGATCTCTCCCGGCTGTCCTGTCGGATACAAACCAACCGTGATGTAACCCTCGTGGCCGCTGATGGCAAACTTGTGCGTAATCGATGCCCGCTCTTCCGGCAATCTGTGACGCACAGCCGGAGGAGGCGCATTCAGATTTTCGCTCTTTGCCGCAGCCGCGCTGACCTCATCGAAATTCCGCGCCAGTGTCGGAAGCGCCGCAGCCTTCGCGATCTCTGCCAGCGCCTGTTCGTAAACCTTTGCCGCAGCTGCAATCGTCTTCGCGCTTACCTCCACGCGATCGCCAATCCCGCTTTCGACCGCGCGCATATCCGCATCGTTTGCGGCTTTGCCCGCTGCCAGGTCTGCCAATACACGCTCACCCGCTGCATCCAGCGCCGAGATTTCATGCTTGCCCGACTTCGCATCCATACTCGTGTTCAGCGGCTGCACACCCTTCGAGCCATCGCGATAAATCGCCACAGCCTTCAAGCCCTGCTTCCAGCTCTCGATGTAAGCCTCGGCAATCTCTTCAACGCCTGCTTCATTCGGCAGGTTCACCGTCTTGGAGATTGCGCCAGAGATAAACGGCTGCGTCGCACCCATCATGCGGATGTGGCCCATGTACTGAATCGAGCGCGTGCCCTTTGCCGGACGGAAGCTGCAATCAAAAACGGACAGATGCTCCGGCTTGATTCCCGGCGCGCCTTCAATTGTGCCCGTCGCGTCAATGTAGCTCACAATCGCGTTCACCTGTTCATTGTCGTAGCCAAGCTTGAACAGCGCCTCGGGAACCGTGTTGTTCACAATCTTGATCATGCCGCCGCCAACCAGCTTCTTGTACTTCACCAGCGCCAGATCCGGTTCGATTCCTGTGGTGTCGCAATCCATCATGAAGCCAATTGTCCCGGTAGGAGCCAGCACCGTTGTCTGCGAGTTTCTGTATCCATAACGCTCGCCCTGCGTCAGCGCCATATCCCAGCACTCTCTGCTGGCTTCTATCAGCGCATCCAGACCCTGAACAACAAACGGCTCGTTCGATGTTTTGGATTTGCCAATCTTGTTCACTTCTGCGCGATGCATGCGGATCACATCCAGGAACGGCTCGCGGTTCACGTAGTATCCCGGGCAAGCACCACCCTGACGCTCTACGCTCGCGGTCAGCGGTGTCGCCGATGGAATCGACGGGCAATGCGCCGCCAGCAGTGACGATTGCAGATAAGACTGTCCGCACAAAATCGCCGTCAGGCAAGCCGCAAAGTCGCGTCCCGCATCCGAGTCATACGGCAATCCGCAGGCCATCAACAGCGCGCCCAGGTTCGCGTAACCCAATCCCAGCGGACGATAATCATGCGAGTTCTTTGCAATCGATTCCGTCGGGTATCCCGAGTTGTCCACCAGAATATCCATCGCCGTAATCATCACCGAGATCCCATGACGATAGGCCGGAATATCAAACCCACCCGATGGCGTTGTGAATTTCATCAAATTGAAGCTCGCCAGATTGCAAGCCGAATTATCCAGGAACATGTACTCCGAGCAGGGATTCGACGCGTTGATCCGCCCCGTGTTCTTGCTCGTGTGCCAGCGGTTGATTGTCGTGTCGTACTGCATTCCCGGGTCGCCGCAAAGCCAAGTCGCTTCGGCAATCTTGTTGAGAATGTCCTTCGCGCGATACGTCTTCACCGGATGCTGACCCTTGACCGTCCGCGTCGTGAATTCGCCATCGCGCTCGCAGGCATGCATAAACTCGTCGCTCACGCGCACCGAGTTGTTCGCATTCTGGAAGAAGATCGACGAGTACGCTTCTGAATCCGGACCTGAACCGTCGTACCCAGCCTTGATCAGCTCAAAGGCCTTCTTCTCTTCCTTCGCCTTGCACTCAATAAAGTCGACGATGTCCGGGTGCTCCACATTGAGAATCACCATCTTCGCCGCGCGACGCGTCTTGCCGCCCGACTTGATTACGCCGGCAAACGCATCAAACCCGCGCATGAAGCTCAGCGGCCCTGAAGCCGTTCCACCGCCGGAAAGCGTCTCCATCGATCCGCGAATCGACGACAGGTTCGTGCCCGTGCCCGATCCCCATTTGAAGAGCATGCCCTCGGTCTTCGCCAGCGTCAAAATTGAATCCAGCGAATCGTCGACCGCATTAATGAAGCAAGCCGAGCACTGCGGATTCCGGTATCCCGTCGTCGAGAACCGCACCGCGCAACTGTGCGGATCCCAATGCCAGTTCTGCGCATCGGAATTGGGCTCCAACCGGTCACAACCCACGTTGAACCACACCGGCGAGTTGAACGCCACCTTCTGAGTCACCAGCATCGATGCCAGCTCGTCGTGGAAGATCTCGGCATCTTCTGCGCTCGCAAAGTATCCGCCCGCAATACCCCAATTGCGCACCGTCTCCGCCACGCGGCTCACCAGCGCTCGCACGCCGCTCTCGCGCTCCGGCGTTCCAATCTGTCCGTGAAGGTACTTCGAAGCAACAATGTTCGTCGCCGTCATCGACCAGTCAATCGGCACATCGACGTCCTTCTGCTCAAAGATCGTCTTGCCACCGGCATCTGTAATCAATGCCGTACGCTTCTCCCACTGAACCTCGTCGTAAGGGCTCACGCCGGCCTTCGAAAAGCGCCGCGTAAAACTCAAACCTCCTGCACGCGCTTCGCTACCTGCGGTTGCATTCCAATTATTAGCTGGGGTGGGGGTCCAATTGCTATTAGCCGGTGTTCCGGTCATCGTCTCATTGATCGCGCGTGGCTCCTGCATCGTGCCTTCTCCTCAAAAAAATTCTCGTTCTACTTCAATTTCTCTTCATTCCGTTTGACTACTTCCCGCTTGCACTCGATTCCTGACTTGGCCCACAATCTCCACTTTTGGGGACAGCTCTGTCACACGCGCCAGATCCTGCTCTGGCACCCCGACAACTGCTTTGCAACCCTGCTCAATACGGGGCCGCCCTCTTCCAGGGGGTAGGAATGCGAAACAACACCGGCAAACGCCGGAATGAGTGCTAACGGAATGGGCAAGTTCGGGGGAAACCAAACTAACCCGCTGTGCAAAACAAAGGGGAAACCAAAAAAATCAAAAACTACAAAAATGATGCCATGACAAGATCAATCAAATTCAACTAAACAAAATTCCGTCAACTGTTTAACCGCAACTTTCTACTTCTTGCCTTGCTCGTTTCAACCCCGGCTTTCCAACTTCAATCCGGTCTCAAAACGATTAAAAAATCATGAAAACCGTTAATATTTGTTTACAGCTGCAGATGCGAAGTTAACGCTCTCTATTGTAGATGTCAAGAGGAAACCACAACATCTTGTATTTGAAAGGGATTTCGAGCACCACATAAGTAAACACTCCGCTTTACCCTGTGGAAAGCTTTTTTCGCCAACAAATTCGCACCCTTTCGCGCTCTCAAACGGCCCTTCACTTGCTCAGCTTTGTCTGCAATTCTCCCAAATACCCCACCTGCGCATCCGGCTCCAGCTTCTTGGCGCTCTCCACCGCCGCACTCCATGCCTTCCGCGCCAGATCCTTATCCCCGGCCGCCGCCGCCGCATCCCCTTCCATGATCAGCGCCAGCAAGTAATCGGGAGCTATCGCTACCGCCTCCTGCGCCTCTTGAAGAGCCTCCTGTGGCTTATTCTCGCTAAGCAGTAACTTCGCCCGTGCTGTCCGGCTCAGAGCCGCCGCATCGCGCAGATCAAATTCACCGCGATAGACCATCACACCGTAATCGATCATCTCGTCCGGTTTTCTGTTCTCAAATCCACGCAACGGACTCACCAAATCGCTCGACCACTCGCAACCGCTTAAATCTCCGGCGCTCAGCAGCACCGTTCCCTTCACCTGGGGCGCAATCTTTTCCAGCATGTCCTTGTTGAAGTAAAACGAGCTCGCATTCGACATCTCGTGGCAATTGATCCCATACTCTTCGGGCCTGACCGCCGTCTGCCCAAAGTAGCTGAACCAGCACTCCTCGCTCGGGTGCGCATCCTGCCACTTCTTCACTGAAATCAACTGCTGCGCCCAATCCACATTCGCATCGCTGAGCAACGTATGCAGATTTTCAGGGCCTCCCCAAAGCTCATTCGCATACGCCAACGGTACCGGGAAGCTCCTCATCCCACTCCCCGCATGCAGTGCCACCAATATCGCCGTTACCCAAACCCACGCTTTGCCCTGAACTGAAACCTTAGCCACCGCCGCACCTGCAAAAATTGCCGCCAGCGTGTACAACGGCAGCACATGGCGCGCTCCAATATTCATTCCGCTCGCCATCGCAACTGCCAGATAAACCGCACCCGGCAGCAGCAGATAAACCAGCGCATTCCGCACATGCTCGTTCTCTTTGCCTGGCGTTTTATCTCCACATGCAACACAACCCTCCACCTTCAAATTCCGCCAGAAATACTCTCTCCGCAAAAAGAAGACCCAAACCCCAATCCCGATCAGAGCCATCAATCCCAGCGTGGTTTTAATTGCCAACACCACCGGAAAATACCACCACTTCCCATGCGCATACACATGGCCCAGCACAAACGTCGGATAGAACTCCGCCATCTTCTTCACATCCACCAGTCCAATCAAATAAGACTCGGGCAGCAAATGCGTCCGCTGAAAAAATCCAATTCCCGCTTGATCAAAACCACTCAAGCTCGACATGTACTCCGTCAAACTCGGGTTCATCACCAGCCCCGTGGGCCGTGCCGAATACCTGAACCCATAAAACGCCCACAGCGTCACCACTCCAACCACCACAATCGCCACAAACGCCGCCAGCATTGCCGCAGCGCGCCGCACCCGGTCGCGCTTCCCATTCTCATCCGCCGGAGTCTGCCAAACCTCCCACGCCATCAGCGCAATCAGCATCGGCGCCAGCAAAATCCCGCTGTGCTTTGTCGCCAGCAAACATCCCGCAACCACTCCAGCCGCCACCAACCGCCCAATGCTCGGCCTCTGCACATAGCGCCAAAACGCAAAAACGGCCGCCAGAAAAAACAGCGAGACTCCCACATCCGTCGTCACCAACGCGGAGTGTCCCAGCACATTCGGCTCAAAAACAATCAGCACCAGCGCAATCATCGCCGCCCGCGGTCCAAACCATGAATAAGCCGCATAGAACACCATCAGTGAGAGCGCAATCGCCAGCAAACCCGCCGCCAGCCGCATCCTGAAAACCAGCCGCTGACCCGGTCCATCGACGCGCTCCAGCCATTCGCGACCGCCCATGTACGCATCATCTTTGAAAAATTTTCCCGGCAGCGTCGGCGTCCATAGCTTCTCCCCCAGCAGCGGAATCGTGGCCAGCAGCTTCACCAGCGGCGGATGCTCCGGGTTCAATCCATAATCCCCCGTTGTCCACATCCGGTAACCGGCAAACATGTGGTCATCTTCGTCCCAGGTCAGCGACTCGCGATGCACAATCACCGCAAACATCCCTGCCTGCAACACCAGCAGCCCCACCACAGCAAACAGCCGCCACCACTTCCCGAAAAATTCCAAGATGTTGCCTCCGGCTTGCAGGCCAGCACTTCAAGCCCGCATTTCAAACTGATGAAAGTCTACCAGCCACCCAAACACCCGCGTCCGCAACCATCATGTGCATCCGTGACCCCAATTGTGGAAATGCCCTCACCAAAGGAATAAAGTAACCATTGAGGGTATTTCTACAAATGACGGCGACAATAATCAGCGTACTAGCGGCACTTCTCGGCATCGCAATCGGCTTCTGGATCCGTGGCAGCTCTGCGCGCGCCGAACTCGCCCAACTTGAAAAACGCGCCGCCGAACTCGCGCGTGAACGTGAAGCTCTCCAATCCGCTCTCAGCGCCAAATCCGCCGCCGAATCCACCTCCGCCGCACGCATCTCCGCGCTTGAAACTGAACTCGCCAACGAGCGCAGCAATGGTCAACGTCTCACCGAGCAATTCAAAGTTCTCGCCCAGGAGATCCTCGAGAAGAATTCCAAAACCTTCACCGAACAAAACAAGGAATCGCTTACCCACCTCCTCAATCCCCTTTCAAAAGATCTCACCGACTTCCGCACCAGGGTTGAAGAGGTCAACAAGGAAACCATCATCGGCCGCACCCAACTCGCCAGTGAACTCGCCAATCTCAAAACCCTCAACCAGCGCCTCACCGACGAAGCCCACAACCTCTCCACCGCGCTCCGCCGCGACACCAAGGCCCAGGGCAATTGGGGCGAGATGATCCTCCTCGACCTCCTCGAAAATCAAGGCCTGCGCAAAGGCGAGCACTACACCTTTCAGCAAAGTTTCGTCGGCGAAGATTCAGACGGCGAATCCAAGCGCCGGCAGACCGACGTCATCGTCAAGCTCCCCGAAGGCCGTCACCTCATCATCGATTCCAAAGTCTCCATCAACGCCTACAACGACTCGCTCAAAGCCACCACCGAGCCCGAACGCCAGGCCGCCATCAAGCGCCACGTCTCGAGCGTTCGCGGCCACATCACCGAGCTTGCCAGCCGCAACTACACCCACCTCCCCGGCATCGACTCGCCTGATTTCGTCGTCATGTTCGTCCCCATCGAACCCGCCTTTCTCATGGCCGCGCAAGAGGACGAGGGCCTCTGGATGGAAGCCTATGAAAAAGGCGTTCTCCTCACCGGACCCACCACTCTGCTTTTCGTGATTCGCATCGTTGAAAGTCTCTGGCGTCAGGAGCAGCAAGCCAAAAACGTCCGCGAAGTCATGGACCGCGGCGCCGCGCTCTACGACAAATTCGTCGGCTTCGCTGCCAACCTCGAAACCGTCGGCGTCAAAATCGACGACGCACGCGCAGCCTTCGACGACGCCACCAGGCAGCTCACCAGCGGCCCCGGTAACCTCGTCCGTCAAGTCGAAATGCTCAAGGACCTCGGCGTCCGACCCAAAGGCAAAAAGCGCCTCCCCAAAAAACTCCTCGACGATGCAGGAGTGGAAGAAACGCAACTCGAATTAGCCGCAAATTCCGAAGATGAGTAATCGTCTAATCTAACTTGGAAACTCTACTTCTGCGCATCATCGGCGCCAACAATCTCCACATCCACGCGGAACTGGTGATACTCGCTGAATCGTATATCATTCACATTTGTCTGCCGCTGCGCAAAAGTATCCCAACCGGCATGTTTATTGGCATTGCCTTCAATGTTGAACCCTGTATAAACCAGTAATTGCTCTTGCGAGTAGGCCACGCTCTTCACCGGGCACATGTACTTCTTCCCGCCAATTTCCACTTCGCCATAATCCACAAGCATATCTGCCGTCACAACCGCATCGTCGGGTTCCATATCGGCTAGCACTGTCATCCGCAGTATCCTTCCATTTGCCGGATCAATCGCAATCTCTCCGTGATAAGCCGGCGCCTCTCGCTCCATGTCATTCATGACTGGCACACTCACTGAGTAATGCGAATACTGCTTTGGCACTATGTAATCAAAAATTGCTGCTTTTACGCCTCCCAACTTCTCCCAATGATTAAACCCCACAAAACCATGCGACGAATCAACAAGAATCACCTGCAATATCGGGCCAAACTCCCCCTGCGTGCTCAGGTGACGCGTTTTGACATCGTTGCCCTGCCTGTTTGCCGAGGCATTATCAATCGCCTCATGTCCGTGGCGATAATAGACCATCACTGTTGAACTTCCTGCAGGATGAAGCGGTTGATGTTGCTCTGCATCTGCAACAGTCCAAACTGAGTGTGGTGGTGTGTTGGCATATCGCGTTATCGTTCGCGCCGCAAAAAAATTCGGCAGTGTAGGTATCAATTTCTCCGCATAATCTATGCCGCTCTTGTAGATTGCTTTCGCAGTCGCTATATCCGGCCTTGCATCACCCACCAGATCCGCATCCGGCAGCGGAAGAAACATCGCAATATCCGCTATCACTGTCAGTGCCGCGCGCGATTCTTTCCCCGGCAATGCCGCCGCAGCCGCCTGCAGACGCACGTTATTGAGTTGTTCCGTCAACTCCACATCGTAGAGGCTGTTCGCCAATGCATGATCGCTCTTAGCCCTGTTTTCCGCGATCAGCTTCTCAAATTGCTCCACGCTCATCTTCTTGGTAGCCGCAAATGCCGATGGGCACACGGCAACCAGCAAAATCAATAAGAGGCCAATACCGTGCCAACCCATAAAATTTCGAATTGATTTTGAAATGAAAAGCATCTTCAATGCCACACCGCTTGTTTGATTCCCGATTTTAATCTAATCTCGTTACTTCGGCGCACCCTCCGAGCCCACCACCACACTCTCCGCACGGAACTGGTGATACTCCGTGAACCGCATATCATTCACCCGCGTCTGCGGCGGCCCCAGCGAACTCCAGATCTCATGCGTCCAACTGATCCCTTGCTCATCAATCTCGCCACCATGCTGCACATGCACCAGGGAAAGCACCACGCTCTTCACCGGTAAAATAAACTTCTTCCCGCCAATCTCAACCTCCCCATAATCCACCAAAAGGTTCGCCTTCGTCACCAACTCCTTCGGCCCCATCTCGGCAATCATCGAAAGCCGAAGTACTGTTCCATCCGTCGGATTAATTGCAATCTCACCATGATAGGCGGGTGTAACAATCACATCTTTATCAAGCCATGGCTCATCCACCGTGTAATGCGACGCCATTTGCGGCACGGTGTAGTCAAAAACCGCAATCGTTGCGCCTTGCCGCTTTTCCCAATGACTCCAAGTTACCGTGCCATGCGCAGAATCAGCCATCACTGTCAGCAGCATCGGACCGAACTCACTATCTGTGCTCAGGTTGCGCGTATTCTTGTCGTTGCCATCTTTGCTCGCTGATCCAGCGTCAATCACCTCGTGCCCATTGCGATAGAGCACCGTCACCGTCGAATTTCCCGCCACATGCAACGACTCATAGATCATCTTTTCATTTTGATTCCGGGGCTGTTCCATCGGCACATCCATATAGCGCGTAATCGTGCGCGTCGCAAAAAAATTCGGCAGCTTCGGTGCCAGCTTCGTCGCATAATTCTGCCCACTCCTGAAGATTGCTTTTGCCGCCGCCGTATCCGGCGCTGCATCGTCTGGCAAGTCTGCCGCAGGCAGTCGCAGAAAAATTGCAATATCCGCTATCGCCGTCAACGCCTCGCGAGACAATGGCCCAGGCAACAGTGCCCTATCACCGGCCAGCCTCGTCTCGCTGATTTGTTCCGTCAGCTCAATATCGTAGAGCTTCTCCGCCAGGTTTTTATCGCTCTTATCTTTATTTGCCGCAATCAGTTTCTCCAGCTGTTCCACATTCATCTTCTTGGTAGCCGCAAATGCCGATGGGCACACGGCGACCAGAAGCATCGCGAGCAGGCAAAGCCCACTCCACCAAGCTAATCTCCGACTTCTTGTTGAATTCAGAACCACCAGGGCACACCACATTTTTGAATTCCGATTCTCTCGGAATTCACCAGCATTTGCAAGGGCCGTGCAATCAAATTGAACGGCCCTTCATCAAAGGTCTCTTCGCAGTATGCAATGCCTAGTGGTAATCACTGAAGCGAATATCGTTCATATGTGTCTGCCCCGGCCCAATCGTTTGGTTCATAGCAACTACCCAATTTTGCCCTTGGGCATCCAGCAAGCCTTCATGCTGCACGTGCACAACCACCAGCATCACACTCTTCGACGGCAAAAAATATTGCTTGGAACCAATGGTGGTGTCAGCGTATTGCACCATCAGATTCTGCTGCATCACCAGTTCCTTCTTGTCCATATCCGCAATCATCGTGAAGCGAAGTATGGCGCCATCCGTAGGCCGGATCGCAATGCTGCCGTGGTAAGCCGGCGTTATCGTAGTTGCATGGCCTATCCAGGGCTCATTCACTACATAATGTGATACCGGCTGCGGCACCGTGTAAACAAACACCGCCGCCTTGTTCCCGGAAATCATCTCCCAGTGATCCCACTTCACCGAGCCCTGCGCCGCTTCAGTCAGCACTGACGAGAGAATTTCTCCGTACTCTGATCCCGTACTCACACCGCGTGTCTCTGTATCGTTGCCTGGCTTGGTTGCGGTTGCCGCATCAATAATTTCGTGGCCGCCTTTATAAAGCACCGTAACCGATGAAACACCGACCTTATGTAGCAACTCATAAATCATCGTGTCCTGCGGGCGCGGCTGATACGGCGGCGTCGCCTGGTACCGCGTAATTACTCTGGTCGCAAAAAAATCCGGCAGTGAAGGAAGTAACTTCGACACATAAAGCTGCCCACTCTTGTATATTGCGCTTGCCGCCGCGGCATCCGGCGCAGCATCCGATATCTGATCCACTTTCGGTACCGTCTGAAAGGCGGCTAAGTCTGCAATCGCCGTCAGCGCATCGCGTGATTCCGTTCCTGGTAACGATGCCAAATTACTCGCCAGCCGCGCCTCACTCAATTGCTCCGTCAGCTCCATGTCATATAGCTTCCCGGCCAGGTTGTGGTCGCCCTTATCCTTGTTAGAAGCTATAAACTTCTCTAACTGGTCAACGTTCATTTTCTTGGCCGCTGAAGCTGTGGGAGCTATTCCCACAAGTAAGATTGCAACCAGAAAAACTCCAAGTCCATGTAAAAACACATGACTCAATTTCGTATTTAGAACCTTCATCGCTGCACCTCTTGTGGATTAGACATCAATTCTCGCCCAATGGTTCGACGATTGCAAACTTAATTCATAGATTATTTTGTTTTCAACACCAATACTCCACCCAAAGACGCATCTGCCGCACTGCTGGTGCCTAGCTCCGCCAGTGCAAATCCACCGGCTCGTCAATCGGATGCTTTCCCCTCCCATCGATCCGCGCCTGCTTCAGCGCAAAGTACCACTTCGCCGGCTTATCCGCATCGTCAATCAGCATCAGGCTCGGATTATGCTTTAGTCCCTCCGCCTGCTCAACCATTGTCTGCACATCCTGCTCCACAAACATCCGCCCGAAGAATTTCGCAATCGGCAGCACAAACGGCACGCGATAAAATACATTCCACGCCGCCACCACATCAATCCGGCACGTCGATCCCGTCACCGGAGTCACCGTCGTCAAGCTTGAAAACCACTTATCGCCACAACGAATCTGCTCCGTCCGTCGATTCGGTAGCACAAACTCAATTGTCGTCTCCACCGGATGCCCATAAACTCCCAACAGCTTGTACGGCGCAGAGTTCCCGCTCGGTGCATGCGCGCTCATCCGGAACCCCTCTGGCACCGCCTCAAACCGCTTCGTCTTTTCCCTGATCGAACTCTGCGAGCGCCACCACCAGGCCTGGTGTACAAACGGTCCATGCGCTGGATCCATCAGCCCCACAATCCCGTGATCCACATTCAGCGGCATATCTGCCGACAAATGCGCCGTCCGGTACTTCTCGCTAAATTTCTTCAGCTCCGGAACCGGCTTCAACTTCGACGCCTCAGTAACTCTGCCGGCGCCCGCACTCGGCACATAAACCCACGCGTGTCCATCCCGCTCAACACAAGGAAACGCAGTCGCATAAATTTTCGTCGCATCCAATTTATCGTGGCTCGTCAGTGAAGGAATCTGCGTGCACTGTCCCGAGCACGGCTCAAAATCCCAACCATGGTATTTGCACGTCACCTTGTGCCCGTCAAACCAGCCCGCGCTCAGCGGAATCCCCCTGTGCGGGCAACTATCGCGCATCGCAAAGAGCGCGCCCTCCGCTTTCCGCCCCACAATTAGCGGAATATCCAGCAGCATCGTCTTCGCCATTGTCTTCGGTCGCAGCTCGCTCGTCCTCAGCGCCGCATACCACTCGTCGTGAATCAATGTCGCGGTCGGCCCCGGTATCAGAACCCCCGACTCGGTCGTTGTTATTATGTTGGCCATCGACCCCACCATACCATTTTCCCACGCATAATATAGTGATGATTTTTCTATCCCCATCACACGCCCACGGTTTCAAGCCCCCTCAACGCCGCCAATCTCGTCGTTTCCAAATCCCCGCGGTAAAACATATTAAACGTATCAAACGGAATCAGCCTTTTCCCATCAGGATGAGCGATATGAATGCAACCCTTCTTCACGCTCCTCACATCGAACGCCTCCGCATCAATAAACTGCACAATCAGCACTCGAAACAAATTCTTGTACCCAAGATTCTTCGGCATCAAAATCTTCGGCAGGCAACACAGCAGTTCGCTCAGCGTACTTGCCTGCGACATCGGCGAATGATTCGTCGCAAATAATTTAAAGAGGTGATCGCGCAACCCCGCCTCCTGCTCATAAACAATTGTGTTCTTCGCCCCGTTAATCAGCACTTCCGGCGGAATCATTCCGGTCAGCGGCGTCACCTTCCCGTCAATCTTCAGCGCATACCCCATCGCCAGCGCATCGGGATGGCACGGCACAGGAATCAAATCCTCCGGTTTGAAAACATTCGTCTGCTTCAGAATTCGGCTCCTCACCTCCGTCAGCGTCAATCTATTTTCAGCAGAGCTGAAACCCTCCAACCGTCCCGCCTGCTGTACCGGTTGAAATGTCACTCCGCGCACACAAGGCTGCGTCAGTGCATAATCAACAATCTCTCCCAACTCCTCATCATTCGCCCCGCGCGCCACCGTCGCCACCAGCGTCGTGCTGATTCCATATTTGTTCAACCGTTCCAGCGCCCGCTCCCGCGTCTGCCTCAGATCCGCGCCCCTCAACTGCATCAGCGGCTCGCGCTTCAGCGAATCAAACTGCAAATAAATTTCAAACTGCGGCATATAATCCGCCAGCCGTTTTGCAAACTCATCATCCTGTGCAATCCGTATCCCATTCGTGTTCACCATCAAATGCCGGATCGGCCGCTCTTTGCACATGTCCAGGATGCGAAAAAAATCCGGATGAATCGTCGGCTCTCCACCAGAAATCTGCACCACATCAGGATTCTTCTCGTTACGCACCACGCAATCGAGCATCGCCTCAATCTGCGCAAGCGAGCGGAACTCCGTCCTGTGCTGCCCACTCCCCGCATAGCAAATCGGGCACGTCAAATTGCAAGCATCCGCAATCTCCACCAGCGTCAAGCAACTATGCTGTTCATGATCTGGGCAAAGCCCGCAATCATACGGGCACCCATATTTCACCGGAGTGTTGTACATCATCGGCTGTTCTGGGACTTTAATAAAGACCTCGCGCGCCCGCCGATAGTACTCCACATCATCCGCCACCAGCACCCGTTGATGCCCATGCTCCGGGCACCGCTTCAGCATCCAAACTTTCTCATCCTCAAAAACAATCTTCGCGTCCACGCGCCTGTAGCAAGTCGAGCAAATCGAAATCGCAACATCATAAAAAAGATACGGGCGAAGTTTATCCGTCATTGTTTTTCCTCATTTGAATCGTTGGTACGCGGTTTGGCTTTGAGCGCCACAATGACTAAAACAATTGCAAAGATGAAAACCGTGAATCCACATAGAAAAAACTGCATAATAACCAAGCCAAGACCCAATTCAGAATCATGGCTCGGCCCAGTCAGCTTTTCATAGACAGGCTGCCAAAACCCCGTCGAAAAACAAAGTCCCATCTGCAAAATCAGTATCGTAGTAAAAACTACAACGGTTTTCATCGCACCGTTTGACTGCATCCACCATCTCACAAATTTTGTCAGCATATCTTCCTTATCGTGCCGTCGATTGTGGCACTTTCTCTACTGTCTCTCTTCATCACTCGCGCACAGTGACGGTTCACTCCACTGGTGATCGGAAACTTTTAACAACAATAATCACTACCCATAGAATCGCAGTTAAGAACAATCCCAAAAAAGAGACCACAATACCGACCAGTCCGACCAAACCCAAATTCGCGAACAAGTGCTGCATTGCGTATTTGCCCGCCTCCGCCATGCGCATCTCATAGACCGCATCAACCCCGCACAATCCTAGCGAAATAAACGCTCCCACTGCAAAGCCAATCAATATCTTTGCAAACGGAATACGGTCAACAAGTGCTTTGTTCATCTCGCCTCATTGCAATACAAATTAACCTCTTGTTCGTACATTTTTCTGATTCCTTCACTCATCATTTTTCTCATCATCAAATAATTTCTGAGGACCATCACTTTGATGAGTAAAGTTGTTGATCATGGCAACAATTGCCCATAGAACAAGAGTGATTAAAATCCCCGTCATAGCGCAAACCATGCCATAAAACCCGATCATTCCTAAACCAATGAGCAAATCACCTGGTTGTGGTTTAAGGAGATGGCTGATTGCTAGTATGACACTGAGGCAACAAAGCCCAAATGAGCCCCCAAACACAATCACAAGCATTTTTATGGTTTTCGCAATCGGTATCCGATCAATTAGTCGTCTAGTCATGGCTTTTATCGTACATCCATCTTCAAATGCCACTGACGTCTAATCTCCACGAACCAATCCATCCCCAGCAGCACTAACCCGCCCAAACAACTCCACTGTATCAAATTCAATCCACACACCAGCGGCTGCGGCTTCAGAAAATCAATCCCCACCCGCCACACCAAATAACTCGCCAGAAAAATCCCGAACTTCGCACCCTGTCTCATCTTCGGCAGCCTCGAAATCACCACCACCAGCACCATCAAAAAAATAATCTCGTAAACCTGCACTGGATGCCTTCCCACCCCATCGCCCAAATCAACAGCCCACGGCAGCTTCGTCGCCACTCCATACGTATCGTCAGCAATCCCCGCCAGCAAGCACGCAACGCGACCAATCGCCATCCCTACACACAGTGGCACCACAAACAAATCCCCCGTCCGCTGATGAATTCCGTTCAGCCTCTTCACCACTTCAACTGCAATCCACCCGCCCAGCAATCCACCCACTATCGTCTTCCCGCCCGGGCTAATCAAAAGCGCCATCAATCGCCCCGTGCGCACTGCGGCCATCACCGTCGGCCACTGCTCGGCAATTCCCAGCACCCGGCTCCCCACCAGCGCGCCCACCGCCGCCGCAGCCAACACCGTCCACCGCTTCGGCTCGTCAATCACGTCACCCGCACGCCCGCGCTGCCATTTATAAATGGCAAACCCGCCCGCATACGCTAGCGCCTCTATGACCGGATGCAATGCCGGATGCGAACTAATCGGAATCATTGTGGAAGTATAACTGTTGAATCCATCTCAAAGAGTTACTAAGTTATTTAAGTAAGTTGATTTAAACCGCAATCCTTGGCACTCTCTCGCTAATTCTCGTCAATATCTCCCATGAAATAGTCCCTGCCGCCCGCGCATGATCATCCGCCGTAATTTCATCCTCACCATCACGCCCAATAATTGTTACCACATCGCCTACCTTCACACCCTCCACATCAGTAACGTCAATCACGGTCAAATCCATACTCACGCGCCCCACAATCGGCGCTCTCTCTCCGCGCACCAGCAAACTAAATCGATTCCCCAGCGACCGCGTCAATCCATCCGCATATCCAACCGGAACCAGCGCCAGCGTCATCGCCTCCGTCGCCACAAATTTTCCGTTGTACCCCACCACTGCTCCAGCATCGATCTTGCGCACAGTCGCTACTTGCGTCTTCCAACTCAACACCGGCATCAGATGTTCGCGCCCGCTCACCAGCGCCCCTGGCTCTTTCGCATACTCCGGCGCAAACTCGGGCAACACTCCATAGAGCGAAAGTCCCGGCCTCATCGCCGCCCGCATTCCAAATCTTCGCGCTATCTCCGCAACCACCGGAGCACTCTCCGACAAAATCGCCGCAGAACTCCCCACATGCAAAATCTCCGGCTTCAATCCCGCCTTCGCAATCTTCTCCAGCGCACTCTCCAGAGCCTCAAGTTGCTTGTGCGTCGCCTCGCCATCCACCTCATCCACCGCATACAGATGCGTCATCACACCCTCAACCCGCAGCGCCGCCCCCTTCAACTCATCCAGCAACTCCGCGAGCCCATCCACACCTGCACCCTGCCGGCTCATCCCCGTATCAATCTCCAAATGAACCGCAACCCCACCCCCGCCATTCGCACGCGCCGCTTTATTCAGCAACTCAATCTGCCAGCTCTCCCACACGACCGGCGTCAATCCCAACTCCAATGCAGCTTCCGCCTGTCCCTCAAAAAAACCACCTAAAACCAATATCCGCGCATCCTTCGCAACCCTGCGAACTCCAACCGCCTCCTCCACCGTCGCCACCGCCAGCCACTCCGCTCCCGCACGCACCAATGCCGGCGCGCACAGTGCCGCACAGTGACCATAAGCATCCGCCTTCAGCACGGCAATCAATTCAGCATGTGGCCGCGCCAACCGAACCAGCAAGCGGAAATTTTCCTCAAGCGCGCCCGTATCAATCAGCGCACGCGTCGGACGTGTTGTGTATGTGGGTTCCAAATTTCAGTCTATCGCCTGCTCCATCTTTATCTCATCTTATAGCAGCGCAAATACCACCAGCGTCTCACCCAAATTCTCTGCGCCTTCCAACTCACTCATCACTTCCGCCTCCAACTCATGCGGCACTTTCATCTCGCTCTTCCGAACTTCCTCCTCCGTTGCCTCCGTAAAACAAAGTTCGCAATGCCCCAGCGCCGCCGTCACATCTTCTGCCTCACTCGTGTCTTGAGCCTCCATCCTCACCGGCGGACCAAAAACCCTGCACGTCATCGGCCGCGCCTCATACACATCGCATAATCCCGTCTCAAGATTCAGTGCCGGACAAGCCGCATCATTCGCATACTCTTCAAACCGGGCCCGCTCCTCATCACTCTCACCCAGCAACCCCGTCGTCAACGATCCAGGAAACTCCACCCCATTCTCTGCAATCCATTTCTTCGCGCGCCTCTCAATCTCACTCGCCAACTCAGGCCGCGCTTCACGCATTTCCATCATCGCCATCCGCAGCCTGGCCGCATCCAACTGTGAAATCCCAAACGCCCCATAACAACACGCCGTGCACCCCTTCCTGCAAACCAGATGCTCTCCCGCTACCTTCGCCGCGCGCGCAAACTCCGCGTCCATAATCTGCAGCAACTCACCATCGCGTCTCGGCATTTTCATCGACTTCAGTCTAGACCATTGCACTCCGCCCGCGATTCGCGATAATCTTCCCTCGTATTCCTCTCTTTACGTAATCTCGGAGGCTTCCCCTTGCCAGAATCTCACTCCACCATCATCCCTGGACATCGTTACCGCGACGCCAAAGCCGCCATTGAGTGGCTCTGCACCGTCTTTGGTTTCGAGCGCAAAGCCGTCCATGAAGCCAACGACGGCTCCATTATGCATGCCGAACTCACCCTCAACGGCGGAATGATTATGCTCGGCTCTGAAAAAAATGACGAGTACCAGCGCGGCTTCAAATCGCCCAAAGATCTGGGCAACATTGAAACCCGCAGCGTCTATATAGTTGTCGAAAATGTCGATGCCGTTTACGAACGCGCCATTGCCGCCGGAGGCGCCATCATCCGCCCACTGCAAGAAACTCCCTATGGCGCACGCGATTTCGGCCTCCGTGATCCCGAAGGCCACACCTGGTGGGCTGGCACTTACAACCCCTGGGCCTCGCACGAGTAAAACTCCCCGCAGCTAAACCGCGTCCGTCTTACTCAATCACCTGTTCCCAATTCTCCAAATTCTTTTTGAATTGGCTCATGAACTTCCCGCTGTCCGCTCCATCAATCGTCCGGTGGTCAAATCCCAAACAGAAATTCTGCACCGTGCGGATCGCAATCGAGTCCGTTCCCTCGTCGTCCGTCAGTACCAGCGGCTCTTTCTTCAGCGCGCCAATCGCCAATATCGCCGACTCCGGCTGATTGATAATCGGCGTCCCAAACTCGTCGCCAAAAATCCCCGAGTTCGTCAGCGTAAACGTCGACCCCGACGCCTCTTCCACCTTCAGCTTCTTCGCCCGCGCTCGTTCGGCAAGGTCCGCAATCGTGCGCGCCAGCGTGATAAAGTCCAGCGTCTCCGCCGCTCGCACCACCGGCACAATCAATCCCCATTCGAGCGCCACCGCAATGCCCAAATTCACATTTGCGTGATAGTGAATCTCGCCATTAATCAGGCTAGAATTCACCACCGGATACCTTCTCAGCGCATCAATCGCCGCCGCCGCAATAAACGGCATGTATGTCAGCTTCAATCCATATTTCTTCTCGCAATTTGCCCGTGACTTCTGCCGCATCTGCGCCACGCGTGTCATGTCTATTTTAAAAACCGAGTGCACATGCGGACTCACCGCCAAACTCTGCACCATGCGCTCGGCAATAATCGTGCGCATCTTGCTCAGCGGCGCAACCGTCCCCGGCAAAGTCGAATACGGCGCAGCCGCCACCGGCGCTGCCTTGTGATGCCCCCCATGTGTCTGTGCCGCATCTCTCTGCGAATCCGGGTTTGCAATGTAAGCGAGAATGTCATCCTTATTAACGCGGCCACCCAACCCTGTCCCCGTCAGGTATCGCAAATCCACATTGTTCTCGCGCGCAATCCTGCGCACCAGCGGCGACGATCTCGGCATTTCTCCAACCGGCTCCGGCATAACCTGCGGTGCCGGTGCCACAGCACTCTTCGCAACTGTCGAAACCACAGGCGCATCAGCAACCTGCGCTGAATTGCTCCCCCCGTCACCCTGGGCCGACGTAGCCGCAAAACTCTGATCAGCTCCCGCCGCCTTCGTCTCGCCAACCACCCCGCCAATGCGCGCCACAACCGTGTTAACCGTGACTGTCACGCCCGCATCCGTCAAAATCTCGCTCAGTATTCCAGCCACTGGCGCAGGAATCTCCGCATCCACCTTGTCCGTAGAAATCTCGAAGAGCGGCTCGTCCTTCTCTACCTTCTCCCCAACCTTTTTGAGCCATTTCGTAATGGTCCCTTCAAAGATCGACTCGCCCATCTGTGGCATCACTACATCAGTTACCATCGCTCAAGACCTCTCCACGCGCCCGATTATCACCACACCGCGCCACCACGGATTATAAATTGCCTCCCGCACTTTCGCTGACCGTGCGGTCCCGCGGGGATTCATCCACGCATACAATAACTTTCTTTCCCGTCTTTGGTGGTTGGCGGGGTTGGATTTTAACCCTTACCCTCCAACCCACCAACATCAATTTCAAATTTCCCATTCTCCGCCTACAATCATCTTGTCCACATGGAGCACTCCTGCAATGCGCATCAAAATTTTCTCTCTATCACTCCTCATCGCCGCATCCATGCCCACTTCCGCCCAATCATTCCCCGCGCAATACACCGGCACACCCTACCGCGACTCCCATTTCTCCGGCATCCAAAAAATCCCCGGCCGCATCCTCTGCGCCTACTACGACCTCGGTGGAGAAGGCATCGCCTACCACGACACCGATCCCCAAAATCACGGCAGCGGCGAGCTCAATCCCGCTAACGGAACCTACCTCAACGAGTTCCGCATGCACGAAGGTGTAGACATCTCCTACACCAAATTCCACCACCAACCCACACCCGTTGATGACAATCCCTTCAACAAATTCACCCCACCCCCCGACCTCCTCTACGTCGGCTGGACCGAGCCCGGCGAGTGGTTCAACATCACCGTCAACGTCACGCGCACCGGCACCTACGCCGCCGATTTCCTCTTCACCTCCAACCGCAGCGCTACGATTTCAATTGACCTCAACGGCAAAGACGCCACCGGCCCGCTTCAAATCCCCACCACTGCTGACCCCGCCGACCCTGTAGCCTGGCGTCAATGGCACCACTGGAACCTCGCACCTGCCCTCTTCAAAATCCGCCTTTCAAAGGGCAAAAATCTTCTCACCATCCACATCCTCACCAATGGCCAAATGAACCTCGCCTACTTCGATTTCAAGAGTGTGAGTTAATGATAGAGAAGGGATCAATGAACAGGGATCAGAAAATGGAGGACGCGATTCTATGCGAGGTTGCCTGAAGATCGCAGCAGTAAACGGACCGCGACTTTGCGCGCTTATCTTTCTGCTCGTGGGCAGCTCTCTGGTGCCGGCCTTCGGCCAATCTGCGAGCGCGGATCAGATTGAAGCTCTGCTCAAGGATGTTCCGCAACTGCCATTTGACCAGGTTGTGCTGAATGTGTCTCTGCCACTTGGGCTGGAGAGAGTATCGGCTTTGACGACCGATAAAAAAGGGAATATATACCTCATACGACGGCCCGTTGACGGTGACCCGGTAGTCGAAGTGGATGCGCAGGGAAATTTCATCCGCTCCTGGGGCAAGGGAATGTTCACCATTCCGCATGGGATCCGCGTTGATCCGGATGGCAACGTATGGACCCTCGACGCACATACTTCGATGATCTACAAGTTCACGCCAGAGGGGAAGAAGCTGCTCGAGATCAGCGTGGGAGATATTCCTGACAGCAGCAAGAAGTTTTGTGGAGCAACGGATATTGCATTTGGCAAGAGAGGGCATCTGTTTGTTTCAGACGGCTATTGCAACGCGCGAGTGATTGAATATGATGCGGCTGGAAAAAAGTTAAGGGAGTGGGGCAAGCATGGCAACGGTCCCGGCGAGTTCTATGTCGTTCATTCGATCGCCATCAGCCGGAAGGGAATCTTCTATGTTGCCGACCGCGAGAATGGCCGCGTGCAGAGGTTTGACAAGCGAGGAAAATTTTTAGGGGAGTGGACCTACGGTGGACAGCTATTCGCTGTGGCTTTTGGCCCCAATCAAGAGTTCTATGCAACGATCCACGCCAAGGGCGTTGCTTTTGATAAAGAGTTCTACGTAATTAGGCTTGATCTGACAAGTGGGAAGATTCTAGGCAAGTTCAAGGCTAGCGCGCACGAACTTGCGGTTGCACCCGACGGCACTCTACTGCCGTCAGCTTTGAATGATCAACAGATTCTGCTGAAACCGCGAAAGTGAAGATGCAAACTAGCAGAGAAGCGCAACTAATTGTTGTCGACATAGCCGGATGCCCCATCTCTCGCATTTTGACAGGTGATTCAACAATCTCAACTTCACAATTACAAATCCGACATTTTGGAGGAATATCATTTAGCGGTGCGATTTTTTTGTCTTCCACAATTCCTGCGGCTTTCGTGAAAAAATGATTAAGGAAAGAGTGGAATTCTTTTCTCTTCTTTCTCTGATTACAAATCATCAACCTCATGCGTCTTTTAACAATCAGGCTGAAACTTCTCGCACAGCAATTTCTTCAACCCCATTCCCCTGAATTTCAACTCCGGAGATCTAAAAATGAAAAAATCAAACCTCGTCTTAATCGGCATAATGATCGTTGCATTCATAGTGATTCTGTATGTCATCTTCCGCCCTGCGCCTTCCAACGTATTCGCAGCCGACGGCTACATCAGCGATTCACTATGCGGCCGCAAACACATGATGCCAGGCGCATCTGACGAAGAGTGCACTGAAGCTTGCGTCAAAGCCGGCGCAAAATATGTTCTCGTCGCCGATACAGCCATCTACAACCTGGACGGCAATCTAAACTCCGTCAAACCTTTCGCCGGCAAGCAAGTCCACGTATCGGGCAACCTCTCCGGCTCGTCCATCACCATTGCATCCATCTCCGCACCCAGATAGCCGCAGGAGTTCCAATGGACATCAAGCGCATCGGCACCATTCCATCCGGCAAAGGTTCCGCAGAATACTTCACCGGCACTGTCCGTGTTGAGATGCTCTTCGACGCACCAGATCCAGCGCGCGTCGTCGGCGCCAGCGTCACCTTCGAACCCGGCGCGCGCACCGCATGGCACACGCATCCACTCGGCCAAACGCTTATTGTCACCTCGGGCTGCGGTCGAGCTCAACGCTGGGGTGGACCCATTGAAGAGATTCACCCAGGAGACGTCATCTGGTTCGCACCCGGCGAAAAACACTGGCACGGCGCATCTCCCACCACCGCCATGACCCACACTGCCATCCAGGAAATGCTCGACAACAAAACCGTCGACTGGCTTGAGCACGTCACCGACGCCCAATACCTCGTATAATTCCCCGGCCTTTCATCTTCTGCATTCGGCAGCGGGAATGCACTCAGTCCGTGCATTCGCAGTGGCTCCATCTGGACTGGTTGGCATTGCAAATCCACTACTGAAACCTCAATAGGCTCTGCACTCTGAAGCTCCTGTTTAGACTAAGAAGTATGAAGCTCTTGGCATCCTTCGCTCTCGCCGCGACCCTCACCACGTCTAAACCTCTAAGGAACGAATAATGGCAACTATCACGCCGCTTGAGCCCATCTCCAGTCGTTCCAGATTCAAGACCATTCTCTGGATCTCGCTGGGGCTCACTGCGCTGTTTGTCTTCATCACTTCAGAAGTTCTTCTCTTCACCGATTACCCCATGTACCATGCCTACCGTTTGCAGGTTATCGCCGACCGCGTTCTTCTCATTCCCCATACACTCAGCGGCATCATCGCTCTGCTGGCCGGGCCTCTTCAGTTCTCCTCGCGCATTCGCCAGCGTCACCTGAGATTCCATCGCTACCTCGGCCGCATCTACGTCATCGCTGTCTTTGCCGGATCCTTCACCGGCATCGCCCTCGCCTCCGGCCGCCCCGGTCTGCCAGGAACCTCCATGCAGGCCGCCGCATGGATCGTCTGCACCACCGCTGCCGTCATTGCCGCGCGTAACCGGCAGATCACCGTGCATCGCCAGTGGATGGCGCGTTCCTACGCGGTCACCTTCACCTTTGTCTCCAGCCGCGTCTTCAATCTTGTGCCCGCCTACTGGAGCCACCTCGGCGACGTCTTATCCGCGGTCGGCGTAATTGCCTTCACGCTCGCTTCCATTCTTGTCGTGGACATCAGCCTCAACTGGCGCGAGTTCACCACGCGCCGTGAGTAATTTTGGGGAAGAGGCAATCTCATAAACCCCAATTACCTCAATCAAAAAAATCGCTCAAGTGGTTTTGCCAAAACTCTGACATTTTTGGGAAACTGCCAGTTTGCCAAGCAACCGCCCGTAATCAAGGATCGCGATAGATCACTTGCGATAAGCCGACTCGCCCAAGCTTTCGTTGACTCTTGCGCGTCTAGTTTACCTCTCGTTGAGCCCGACCTGCTTGTGCGCACCACCCCGCTGGCGACTTCCCAGACACTCGAATCCTTCAGCTGCGTACAGATTGCCGCTCAAATTTTGCATACAATAAAGAGATGTCTAAAGCAACCTCCCCAAACGCGGACAAAAGCAGCCTGCACTCTAAAATCTTCAGTCGAACCAGGCACGTACTCACTGCAATCCTCGCAGTGGTACTCATCGTGTGCCTGATCTTTTCATGGGCGAACCGCAACTTGATGGCAAATTTTGCCTTTCTCCATAGAAACGGGCTGGCTGCTGGCCAAACGCTCGTGGATGTGAGCCCCTGGGATACTGCCTCGGCGCTCTCCTCCCTCGCTGTGACTGCCGAGGAAAAAGAGTACGCGCGCCAGGCCGAGCATCTTGCCGACCACGATGTTGATCAGGCCTTCGCCGCAGCTCTCCGCTCGGCCGAGTTACAGATGCGGCACACCACGCTCACCGGTACAGCGCAGGCGTTGCAACAACGCATCGCGCAGCTTCAACAGGAGGTTGTTCAGGACCAGGCCGCTCTGGACCGTTTAAAATCGGCGGCTGGTTCAACGGCCAAGCGCGCAAGCGGCTCTGCTTCTGCGGATGCCGTTCCAGACAACCTGGAAGTTGCCGAAGCGCAACTCGGCCTCGACAATGACGAACTCAATGACGCTCAAAGCGAACTGCAGCGTGAGACAGGCGATCTGAGAGTCCGCATTCAGCAGGAGCTCGCGGCGCGCGAAGCCTCCATGCGGCAGTACGACAGCCAGCAGCAGGATGGCGGGCAAATCGCAGTCGTCTCCGCAAAAAGTCACGGAACTCTCGCTGGCCGAATTCAATCGTGGTTCAATCTGCGTAGCCGCTACGCAATGATCGTCGAGGCGCAGCAGCAGACGGAAAACGATCTGCGCGCACTCACCGCTGAACACAACAAGCTTGAAGCACAGGTCAATGCCAATACAGGCCCGCTCAATCTCGCCGGGCTCAAGGACCGCAGCAATCAGAGGCAAATCCTCTCCATCGGCGACGACCGAATTCAGACTGAGCAGCAGCTCGCTGCGGTTTACCAAAAGTGGGCTGCCCAGGTGAACTTGCAACATCGCATCGTACTGCACCTCATGTTGCAGTCGGTTGAGTGGATCCTTTTTATCATTCTCTGCATGATCCTCAGCACCGCAGCCATGAGCCGGCTCTTCGCCCACCCCGTGCTTGAGCGCAGGCAAGCCGGGACTCTGCGCACCATTTTTGAAGTTGTGATCCAGGTGGTTGGCGTCCTGCTCATTACGCTTGTCTTTTTCGGGCTGCCTAAACAAACCACAACCATGATCGGCTTAACTACGGCCGCCCTTACCCTTGCTCTTCAGGACTACATCATTGCCTTCCTGGGATGGTTCTTCCTTGTGGGCAAATACGGTATCCGCGTCGGCGACTGGGTTGAGATCAATGGCGTCAGCGGCGAAGTAGCTGCGGTTGGCCTTATCAGCACCACGCTGCTTGAAACCAGCGGCATGGTCGACAAAGATGTTCCGACCGGCCGGCGCATCTCGTTCCTCAACGGCTTCGCCATTCGCGGTCAATACTTCAACTTCTCTACCGAGGGCCAATGGATGAGAGACGAAATCACGGTCAGCGTACCTCCCGATCAGGATATTCAATCTCTCGCCAAGCGCGTGGAAGCAATGGTGAACGAAGTCACCGCCGAAAACGCCCGCATGGCCGGAGAGGAATGGAAGCAAGTTTTGCAAGCAAACCGATTGAGTCCTTTAAGCGCGGCCACGGCAGTTATTCTTCGGCCTTCCGGTACAGGCATCGATATCCAGATACGCTACGTCACCCGCGCTCCCGAACGCTCTGAAATGCGCGCACTTTTGTACGGGCGTGTCATCGACTTGCTTCAGAAAAAGCAAAGTGCCGCGCTTCCATCAACGGCAAGCTCGCATTAAGGCGCTTGCGGTTTATGAGAGGGGTTCCAGGGGGCATTCCACATCTCGCCCTTCTGGATTTTGGGTTTCAAAAATCTCCTATTTCACAAAGCTGGTTCCTTCCAGCTCCGAGCTGACTACTGGTCCATAACCACCCAATTGCCCGACGATCCTCACCACCGCCGGCTCATCACCCTCCAGAATCCACACCATCACATCTTTCGGCTGAAGGCCGATCAGCGGCGCAAGCAGGCCCACAAGCCCGCCCAACTCGGGATGGATGCGAAAGACCGTCGCCTTCAGAGTCTTTCCTGCCATGTGAAAAGGCTGCTCACCCTCCGGCGTGATCAGGATCCGAATCAATCGCCCGCTGCCGACTGGCGCCAGTATCCCCACTCGAAACGGCGCCGTATTCGGGGCCACATTCAGCAGCAAGGTTCCAACGAAGCCATTGGCCAGATCGTCCGGCAGGTCAATGTGCTCACTCGCTTCGTGTTCCATGCCATTCTTGTCCGTTGTGCGGCTGGTCGCCATGCCGGTTGCGGCCTCGACTGTATAGTCGATCGGCTTGGCAAAGAACGGACCCTTCTGTATGTGATGGTTGCTTACTAGCCGAAAGGTCTCCTGCTGCTTATACTTCGTCGTCTCATCATCAATCGACCCGTCCACAAAGTGATACGTCAGGCGCATCGTCACTTCATCGCCCTCGACTACCTGCGTAAACTCACCACCGGCGATGATTTCCCCACTCTCGGAGTGCGCCACCATAAACCGATGCATCGGGCGTTGAATATGTTTTACTGAAATTTGTTGAGCCACCGCTGCGCTGCTTAATGTTATCGCCCATAAAGCGGCTGCCAAAAATTCATTTCGCCTCATCAATTACCTCGTTCTAATACCTTAGATGCCTTCCGGCGTCCATTTAGCCCTGCAAAATTTCATCTTTTTCATGCGCAATCGTCCATTCAGAGCACTAGCGGCTCCTAAAATTACGATTTGTTCAGAATAGCGTCCGGAACTCTCTTCGTTACGTCTAATAGAAAGGGAGTCCGCTACAATCGAGACTTCTACTAGACATGGAGTCCGCTACAAATTGATGGAATATCAAGGGAATCTGGCAGGGAACTCATTGCAAGAAGAAATATTGGTCCTCGGTGGTGGAGTGGCAGGTTGTGCCGCTTCCATCGCGCTTGCCCGCAAAGGACGCAGCGTTACGCTGATCGAACGCGAGCTCACACCGCGCCATAAGGTTTGCGGAGAATTTCTGAGCGGTGAGGCCCTTGAAGACCTGCACGCGCTCGGCATTGACGTGGCCTCGCTGGGCGCTGTGCCCATCGACAACGTTCGTCTCGCTGCTCGCAGGCGCGCTGCGGAAGCTCCGTTGCCTTTTCCTGCCGCCTCGCTCACGCGCAAGGCGCTTGATACAGCGCTCATCGCCACTGCCATTGCCGCTGGAGTCCGCGTTGAGCGCGGTCGCAGTGTGCAGACGCTCAACCGCACTGCAAGCGGCGCCTGGCAAGCTACGCTCGACGACGGCGCAACCTATCAAGCTGCAACGGCCTTTCTCGCCACCGGCAAGCATGATCTCCGCGGCCATCATCGTCCGTCTGACCCGCAGCGTTGGGTCGCATTCAAAATGTATTTTCGCCTCGCGCCCAAGCAGGCCGCCGAACTCGCACGCGCCTCTGAGCTGATGCTCTATCCCGGAGGCTATGGTGGAATCCAGCCGGTTGAAGGCGGCATTGCAAACCTATGCTGCGTAGTGCAGCAGAAATATCTCTCACGTGCGGGCCTTCGCTGGGAAAACTTCCTCGCTAAAATGCAGCAGGATTGCCCACACCTCGCCATGAGGCTTGCCGGTGCGCAGCCGTTACTGGCCAAGCCCATCGCCATCACCCATATTCCCTACGGTTACATCCGTCGCACTTCGGAGAATGGGCTCTACTGCATCGGCGACCAGGCAGCCGTCATCCCTTCGTTCACCGGCGATGGCATATCCATCGCGCTGCATACTGCGCGTTGCGCCGTCGCTGCCTTTCTTGCAGCGGAACCGGCCCCGCTCTTCCAGGCTAAATTGCGTTCCGCTCTGCTCTCCCAGATGCGCCTTGCCGAGTTGGCGGCCGATGGCTTGAACAACTCACTCGCGCGCGCTGTTTTGCCCTTTTGCCTCAGGGTCTGGCCCGGCGTAATGCGCGTGACGGCAAAGCTGACGCGCGTTGCCCAGCAGGCCACCGTTGCAGCCGATGCAGTCACAGGCTGAAACCGCTCCGCTCTTCTAGCTTCTTAAACTCCACGCAGCGATTATTGATTAACCCCGATAGCTGCGCTCCACTCACAACCGAATGGATAAAAAATCGGGCATACTAAAAAAATTCTGACGTTAAAAACGCACTCGGCGGTCTCCGGGACGACTCCAGCTTCGTCCTGAATGATCGCGCCTGATGGCATGCAATATCTTAAACAACTGCTGAACCGGTAACCGGCGGAATCACTGCTTGAAAATAATTACAAAAAATCCTATAAACAGGTGCAAGATTATCTCGTAGTTGCGTTCCATGAAAGAGCCAGGCTCTGCCCATAGTGAATATCAGACTGAGCTTGAGGAGCAAGTGATGGACAACGAATTTGACGGAAACGGCAATGGACCGAAGAACCTGACCTCAACCCATATCCAGTTACCCATGACCGGGTTGGGGACGCCAAATACATTTACACACCAGCAGGTCTTTCGCCCCCAGCCAATACCGTTGCCGGTGACTCCTCCAAAACCCGCTGACTCCGTTACACCGCCGCCTGTTACTATTCCCGCGTCCACGCCAAATTCATCAACCAATCAGGCGGTTAAGGTCGAAGGTCTGCTGCATCCCATCCTTGCCATTTTCCTGATGTTGATTACGCTGAATATTTTCTGGCCTATCTGGCTTTCAAGAAGCTACAAACGCATCAACGCACTCGACCCCAGGGCCACAACGATTTCCGCTGGAGCGGCATGGAGCTTCCTCTTCATCCCGGTCTTCGGCATCTACTGGTTTCTCCGCATTGTGTTTAATCTGCCGCGCACAGTCGCGCGCTTGTCGGCAGCACCGGGAGACTCTCTTGGCGCCGGCCCCGTTATCGCTTCACTGATGTTCCTGGTCGGAAGCTGCTGGATCTTCGCCATCGCCCTTCCATCGCCGTGGATGATCTTCCTCGGCATCGCAGCATTTGAGGCGCTGATTCTGGGCTTCATCGGCTACTGCCAGCATGGGCTCAACCGCGCACAATTGAAGGCCGCCGGCGCAACATCCTCCTCAGGAACCGGATTCCTCACCACCGCTGGTTTCTTCGCGCTCATCTGCGGGCTGACCCTGCTCGTCATTCATTCATCCCCACCGCGCGATCCACTCGTGCAAATGCAAACGGCCCAGCAAGCCCTCGCTGATGGCGATTTTGAAGGCGCCGCCAAAATGCTGGAGAAGATTGACCAACCGGAAGCCAAATTTCAATTGGCTTGCTTGTATAACAGTGGGCTTGGCGGTCAGCAGGATCCGGCCAAAGCGCTTTTTTACATGACGCAAGCAGCCAATGCTGATCTGCCTCAGGCTGAAACCACTCTCGGCCTCTGGTACGCCAACGGCAACGGCGTTGAAGCAAACCCCGCCACGGCGATTGATTGGTACAGCAAGGCTGTCAGCAAGGATCCTAATGCCGCAGTCTTGCTGAGTTTGGCATACGCCTCCGGAAATGGCGCCGAGCAGAACCCTACCGAGGCTTACAAGTGGATGCTGGTTGCTGACAAGCGTGGCAACGAGCTTGCAGCCCAGAAAAAACAATTATTCAGCGACGCGCTTGATGAGAATCAACGTGCCGAGGCCGAAGCTGAAGCGGAGATCGAGTACAAAAACGAGATGGGGGGAGCACAATGAACAGCAGATTGTTTCGCAGAATCATGACCTCCGGAGCTTTGAAGATTTCAGCCTTGCTGATCGTCCTGTTGTCGACACCCGGAATGCGCGCCGACAGCGATGTGAAGACGCAGGCCAATACGCTGTCGAATGAGTACCATGCTTTCGTAAACAACAACACGCTACAAGCCAATATGATCGACAAGATCAATGCCGAGATCACCGAGTTGCAGAATCGCGCCGACAAACTGGACGCATTGAAGGCGGAGATAGACACGCTGGAAATGCAGGTTCCTGATGCGGAATCTGAATACAGGAATGCCGATGCTTACGCCAGTGGCCTTGAAAACCAACTCGACGGCAAAAAGCAGGACGCAAACAATCGCGTCAATGCACTGCTGCAGCAGCAGGATACAATTTGCACACAACTCGGCGGTTCAATCAAGGGTCAGCAATGCATCTTCACATGCCCGCAGAACAATATGGGACCCTGCCAGTCCAAGCTCAACTCATTTGATAATCAAGTGGCGGTGATCAAATCGCAGATTCAGTCCATCGCCAATTCCCTGCAAGCAGACATTAATGCTGCCCAAAATGCACGCAGTGCCGCATCTGCAAAGAATGCTGAATGGCAAGCCAAGAGCAGCGATTTGACAGAGAAGAAAAATGATTACGATACGCGCCGTGAACAGTACTTTACCGACGCAACACGCATTGGCAATGAGTTGGACTCCGCACACATCAAGCCCAGCTTGAAAGGCCCAGCCTGGCAGCAGGCAAATAATGTGCAGCACGACCCGCGCAACTTCGATACTTTTACGGGCAATGTGGTCATCTCGTCGAGTACTGCAAATATTCCCACGCCCAAGGTTGCTGAAAAATCTCTCCCATACAAAAAGGCTTATGACACGGCGAGTGAAGAACTCCAGCACGCCACTGAACGCGCTGAAGCAGCCGATAAAGCGTTGCACGCCGCCGAGGCCAATCACGCCAGCCAGCAGGAAGTGCAGGAACTGCTCAAGAAAAGCTCAGATGCGACATCTGCTCAAATTTGGCTGACTTACCAGCGAAGCCTTTTGAATGGCGGCACGCCCAAACAAAGCAACTGAACTCCTTCGAGCGAATCAAATGAACCATCATTCACCCTCGGAGTGCGTGGCCCGTCCGTCACTTGCATAGTGAGGAGCGGAATTCCAGAACCCTCACACTGCCAGTCTTTGCGACAACGGCGCGGCTGCCGCACAGAGCGAGTGCCTACCGGTACGAATCATCCCTGTGCAGCACAAACTCCGGGTAAGCGCCGCCGCCGAGTTCATGCATATCCATGCCAAGCCGCTCGCCATCCGCATCCACCCGGAAAGGCAGTATCCGGTTCACCGCCAGGAAGAATAAATAAACAACCGGCAGTGCCAATCCAGAAATCGTTGCAATCCCTACCATCTGCGCCACCAACTGACCTGTACGCGTGCTGAAAACTCCCGCTGCAACCAGCCCAATCAATCCGCCAATCACATGCACAGGAATCGCGCCCGATGGATCATCAATCGATAGCGCCAGCTCCAGCAGCTCAACGATCAGCGGCGTTGCTACTCCGGCAACCAATCCCACCAGAATCGCCTGCGCCGGCGTCATCAATCCCGCTGCCGCGCTCGATGCCACCAATCCAGCCAGCCAACCATTCGCGCACAAGCTCGCATCCGGCTTCCCAAAGCGAATTCGCGTCACGGTAAATGTCGCCATCGCCGCCGCAGCAGCGGTCAGTACTGTGTCAGCCAATACCAACGGCAATCCCGTTAACGGCACGCCCAACCACAACAGCGCACCCGCGCCATTCACTCCCAGCCAGCCAACCAGCGCCACCAAACACCCAAACAAAACATAGACCGCATGATGCCCTGGAATCGCAGTCGCCACGCCGGGCTTGGGAAATTTTCCCTTGCGCGCGCCGGCAACCCAGATCATGGCGAGCGCCGTGAATCCGCCGAGCGCGTGAATCACACCCGAGCCGGCGCCATCTACAAATCCCGCGCCCAAACCAAAGCGCGCACCCAGCGAGCACAGCCAGCCGCCACTCCAGCTTGCACCCGCCATCAGTGGCACAACCACTCCGCCCATCAGCGCGGCAATCACTAATCCACCGCGCAACCTGAGCCGGTCCGCACCAGCTCCCCACGGTATCAACGCCGCAAACCCTGCCGCAAACAAAACAAAAATCGCTCCCAGTTGCTTCCGCTCATCGAGCGCGTTGAATCCGGTAAGAAAAAATCCCGCGCTGCTCTGTGCTCCAAAGACCCGCCACGCGCCACCCACAGCGGCAAAGCTCAGCATCGCCGTTGCGGCCACCACCATGCTACCCAGCAGCGATTGCGCCGCCGAGCGCGACCGGCCCAGCCCGGTATTCACCAGCGCCAATCCGGCAATAGCCAGCGGAGTCAGCGCCAGCATGAATAGTGTCAGCGCAAGTGCTGTTTCACTCATGAGCGCAACTCCATCTGTGCGCGCACCAGCACTCCTAACCCAAATAACTCAACCGCCAGCCCGCAGCCCACAAACCCCGCGCGCGCTCCCGCTCCCGGCAGCAGATAGAGTGCTGCCACCGTCAGTCCAAAGCCCGCCAAGAGCAAAAAGACCCCAGCAAATCGCATGATTTCCTCTGATTGGTTGTGGTTGAGTCGGAAATTCTTATCCCTATTCTACATTCTTGAAATTTTATTGATTGATTATTTCAATCAAATATAGAACCCACACCCTCGACTACGCTCAATGCAGGTCACATCGCAAAATAAGAACAAAGTGAAAGTGGGGCGCCCCGAGCTAGGTAGCTTAATTATGTATGGAATACCCACCGCTGTGAATGCCATCAAAATGCTATATATAGTCTGTAGATAAATAGTCATCATAGGAGCCATCCTACAAGGGATGTCAATCAACCCCAATAGGATACTCGCAAAGAAGCTTCGATCATACCGAATTACGCAAGGGTTGTCACAAGAAACATTCGCAGAGCGTTGTGGCCTTCATCGCACATACATCGGCGCAATCGAACGTGGCGAGCGAAACATCACGCTAGATACTCTGAATGAAATTGCTATAGCTCTTGGGGTTTCGTCGGCAGAACTCATTTCTACGAGCGAGAAAGCATTTGGTCAAACTCTCAAAACAGATGTCAGAGCGAATCGCCGCCGTAACAAATAAGCGGGCAAAGATTGTTGTAGACACAATCAAGAAGAACGGAAGCATCTCAACTGAAGAGTTGAAGAAGATTGGTTATGACCACCCTCCGAGAGCGGCACGGGACGTCCGGGAATTAGGAATCCCACTGAAGACGACTTTTGTCACGAGTAGTAACGGCAAAAGAATGGGAGCGTATTCTTTCGACACAGAAGCAGTAGAAGCAGGGAAGCTTGGCAGGAAAACACTTCCGAAGAAGATCAGAGATAGATTGATTGCGGACGCGGGAAGCAAGTGTAATCTGGACGAGGCGACGCACCATCTTCAAGTAGACCACCGCATACCCTATGAAGTGGCAGGCGAGACGTTAGCTCACGAGAAGGAGCCTTTCCAAATATTGTGTGGATCATGCAATAGGCAGAAGTCTTGGGAATGTGAACACTGCCAGAATTGGATAGACAAAAAGAATGTTGAGGTCTGCCGTACTTGCTATTGGGCAAGTTCCGAGAAATATACACATGTCGCTCTGAGGCAGGAACGGCGTATTGATATTGTTTGGACGGGTGGCGAGGTTCGTGATTTTGAAGCTGTCTCTTCCCGAGCCAGTAAAAACAATCGAAGTGTTGCGGATGAGGTGAAATCAGAACTCAAAAGCTAGGCGAATAACTCACGTTGAATCGCGAAGTCAGCTAGGCACAATTTACGATTCGTCCTCTTCAATGGAATCGAATTGGATACATAGAGCGATTCGACTGTAGCATCGTCTCGTCCATTCAGGGTTGCCTGACTTGAACGGCCCACATCTAAGAGAATGCGATGAGCAAGGCCTGTGGGGAGCGCCTCTCCGTAAATCTTGCCACCGCAATGACCGTCGTAACTGAGTACGAACGGGATGTCCTTCTGATTGAGAATCTTCAAAGCATCTATCATTTGCTCACGAGAAACACCGGCGATGTACCTGCTGTCCCGACCTTCACTTGTCCCTTGATAGGGAGGGTCTAAATAGAAAAAATCTCCGGATTGTGCGTTGCGAAATAGAACTGAAAAATCAGACGTGACCGCCTCACATCTACCAGTCAAAAGTTTATGTGCCTGCCTGAGGCTTTGTTTCATTGTCTCCGGTTTTGTACCCGTACGCCGCTTGTCCGGCGATTGATTGAATTCACCGGAGGGATTGAATCGCACCGCATTTTTTACACAACGAGCCAACAGATAAAGCAGCTTTGCGGGATCTTTGTCTCGATTGAACTCTGAACGCACTTCATAGTATGCATCGATGGGACTCTTGCGCTCGCGAAACCAGAGCATCTCATAAGTCTCGCCGATTGTGGTCGGGTCTTTGATGATGGCTCGCCATAGTCCAACCAACGGTTCTAATGCATCGCCTATGACAAACATCGGGAACAGATTCTTCGAAGCTGCGGCGAGAGTCACGGCAGCAGATCCGGCAAATGGCTCTACAAGCCTGGCAAATTCACGGTCAGGAACCTGACTCAGAATTGCAGAGGCTAACCTGCGTTTGCTGCCTTGATACGGAATTGGATGGGGTATAGAATTTGCCAACATTTTTCTCTCACTAATCAACTTTACATCGGACAGGGGCAGACTGACGTATTTTGCTCATATTCTCCCTCCAGAAGCGTCCCATTTTAGGCTTTCTCGCGGGTGGGCGGATTGCATAACTCTAGTTCTTTCATGATGGTACACACAAGATTTTTTACTGGTAGCTACTCCGTCGTCTTGAAACTCGTCTCCGCCGTTGCCAGTGAGCTTCCGCCAACCCAGACCTTATACGTCGTCGCTTCCACAACCCGCTTCACTTCGACGTTGTAGAAGTTCAACTCATCAAAGCCCAGCGTGAACTCCACATGTTTCTGCTCTCCCGGCGCTAGCGTCACGCGCTTGAAGCCCTTCAACTCACGCACCGGCTGTTCAACGCTGGCATATGTATTGCGAATGTAGAGTTGCACAACTTCAGTGCCCGCCACACTCCCCGTGTTCTTGACGTCGATTCCTACCGTCACCACCGGCTTATGCCCGCTTGCCATCACTTCCTTCACAGGTACTTCGCTGCGGCTGATTGTCGGCGTTCCATAACTGAAGCGCGTATAGCTCAGACCCCATCCAAACGGATACAGCGCAGAGTTTTCCTCATCAAGATACCGCGACTGGAACTTCTCTCCCGGTGTCGAGGGCAGGTGGCTCAGGTCGCCATGTGCGTAGCGTCCGGTGGGCAACTGCGCGTAGTAGAGCGGCTCCTGACCCACGGCGCGCGGCAGACTCGCCGGCAACTTGCCTGATGGATTGCTCTCGCCAAAGAGCGTCTCGACAATCGCTGGTCCAGCTTCAATCCCCGGGCTCCATGCTTCAAGAATCGCAGGGACGTGCTGCGATGCCCACTTCAACTCAAGGGGACGTCCGGCCAGCACAACCAGAATCACCGGCTTGCCCGTTGCCACCACTGACTCAAGCAAACGCTCCTGTGCGCCGGTAAAACCAAGTTGAGTGCGGCTCGCCGCCTCGCCTTCCATCCAGTTCGTGCTCTCCCCAAGCGCCAGAATCACCATATCAGCCTTTTGCGCCGTGGCAACTGCATCGGCTATCGTCTTGTCATCATCCGGAACGGGTAGATGCTGATCTGCCGCCACAGGGAAATTGAAATTCACGCGCTTCAAAACATTCGCGTCTTCGCCGCTGAGCAGATCACAACCCTCGGCGTAGAGCATCCGGTCACCGAGCTTTTGAGCCAGCGCGGTTTTGAGAGACACCACATCAGCCGGATTGCCCGTGACCGTCCATGCACCCAGAACATCGCGCTGATTGTCAGCCAACGGCCCTATCAACGCGACCTTCTTCGTATTGGAATTCAGCGGCAGCAGTGCCCCCACGCCTTCAACCGGATCGTTCTTCAACAGTACAAATGTCTCCTCTGCAACCTTGCGCGCCAGCGCACGACGCTCCGGCGTTGCCGCGTATGCAGGGCCAGGCTTGGTGTATGGATGCTCAAACAAGCCAAGCGCAAACTTGACGCGCAGTATTCTCCGCACCGCATCGTCGATGTAGTGCTCGGGAATTTTTCCCGACCGTACCTGCGCGGCTATTACGTTGCTGTAAAGGTTGCCTTCCATATCCATATCTACGCCGGCCTCAAGCGCCTTGCGTGCTACCGTCGGACCATCAGGGCCAATTGCGTGTGAGAGCAATTCATGGATCGCGCCCCAGTCGGAGACGACAAATCCATTGAAGCCCCACTCCTTGCGCAGTATCTGGTCCAGCAAAAATGGGTTGGCCGTAGCCGGAACGCCATTTACAGAATTGAAAGAGCTCATCATCGTCGCCGCGCCCTCTTCTACAGCAGCGTGATAAGGCTCCAGATAAACCTGGCGCAATGTCAGTTCGCCCATCTCAACCGCGTTGTAGTCGCGACCAGCAATTGCCGCGCCGTAGGCTGCGTAGTGCTTCACGCTGACAGCTACTGAATCCGGCTTTGCGAGATCGCCCTGCTGGTAGCCGCGTACCCAGGCGCGCGCCAGCGCCGATCCCAGATATGTATCCTCCCCATTCGATTCAATAATGCGGCCCCAGCGCGCATCACGCGCAATATCGACCATCGGCGAGAAGACCCAGCTGATTCCGTCAGCGCGCGCTTCTATGGCGCCGGTGTGCGCCACCAACTCAGCCGTCTCCAGATCCCAGCTTGCCGCCAGGGCCAAGGGAACCGGAAAGGTCGTGCGATGGCCGTGAATTACATCAAGGCCAAAAATAATCGGAATGTGCAGACGTGATTTTTCAACCGCAATGTGTTGGTAGTGGTTGGTCTTCTCCGCTCCCACCACATTCAGCATCGAGCCTACCTGACCCTTTTCAACCAGCTCGTCATAGGAGAGATTCGACGCATGTGGACCCGTTGCATTGCCTGCCGAATACTGAACCATCTGCCCGATTTTTTCTTCAAGTGTCATCTGACCGAGCAGCTTTTCTACCCGTGCATTCAAGGCTTTATCAGCTAATTGAGCATTCGAAGGAGATTGGGAGATCGCTGCGGACGTAAGTATCGCCGCCACTAGCAAAAAAAGTAAGTGGTTCTGAAAGAGTTTGGCTCTCATGACTGAGAATGATAAATCCTTTGATCCGCCTCTGTAACGGTTTTCCTGTGCGCAATCTTTGCGCAATCTTTAAGCTGAAATTAAACTCGTCGTTGCTCTGCTTCTTCTTTCCACGTATTCTTGCGGATTTCTCAGGCTAATTTGCCCATATTTACACTCGCAGCTTTATACCCTCATGAAATACTCTTTCGAGGGAGAAGCATGGAAGATTATTTCAGACAGTTGAGACGGGCCCTCTGGCTGGCCCTGAGCCACGACGTGCTCAACACGGCGAAGGCCGCTGCCTACTCCGGAATGCTCATGCTCTTCCCGGCACTGCTCGTCGTTTCAACCCTGCTCGCCCAGGCACCAGCAGGTGCTACTTTGGTCGGTGAATTACGCGCCGCTTGTGAACAGTTTTTCCCATCTGACACCATGCAGCTTTTGCAGTCCTCCTTCCAAACCCGCCGGCTGCACTCCATGCAACTGCTCATCTCTGCCGCCGCACTCAGCCTTTTCGCCGCGCTCGGCCTCATGCTTTCTTTGATGGAAGGTTTTCGCCGCGCCTATCGCCTTCCCCGTGATGACTGGGGATTCTGGCAAAGACAATTCCGCGCCCTGATGCTGGTTCCCATTGCGTTGCTCCCCTTTTCAATGGCCACCCTGATTGTCCTCTTTGGACACCAGTACGAAACCTGGATGATCGCCAACGCAGGCCATGAGCTGCGCGCTCTCGTCCTCTTCTTCTGGCGCATGGTCCGCTGGCTCCTCGCCGCCGGTACCAGCGTCGCTGTTCTCAGCAGCATCTATCACTTCGGCACACGTCGCACTGAGCATTGGAAAAACGTTCTCCCCGGCGCCCTCACTGCTACCTTCATCTGGTTTCCGGCAACCCTGCTCTTTGGCTTGTATGTCAATCGCGTCGCTTCGTATTCAATGGTCTACGGTTCTCTCGGCGCCACAATCGCAACCATGGTCTGGATTTATATCTCCTCGTTCAGCTTTTTGCTCGGCGCTGAGTTCAACGGCATCCTCTATCGTGAGCGTGCCTCTGATAACTTGGCTTGACTCCCGAATTCGAAACGATTCAATCTGATTCTCACTTTATTCATCGCATATTTATTGTTATTACAATCGTCTCATTTTTAAATTGAAGCTCCATGTAAAATAAAGATGGCTACTCTCAACACCACGCTGAACAAACACGCGCATTTTCTCGCTGCATGGAGCCACCCGATGTCCTCTTCTGATTCCAGAAATGAATCCTCTTCTACCCGTCGCGCCAAAATTGTTGCCACTCTCGGGCCCGCTTCAAATACTCCAGAGATGCTGCGTAAACTCATCCATTCAGGCGTTGATGTCGTCCGGTTGAATTTTTCTCACGGCACACTGGAAGACAAACTTACGCTCATTCAGATGATTCGCACCGTGAGTCAGGAGGAAGGCAAGCCGCTCTGCATCCTCGGAGATCTGCAAGGCCCCAAAATTCGCACCTCCAAGCTCGTCGATCACAAGCCGGTTCTCCTCGTGGCAGGACAAACCCTCACCATCACGCCGCGCGAGATTGAAGGCACAGCGGGCATCGTCGGAACCACCTTCAAAACTCTCGCCGACAATGTTGAAGAAGGTTCGCGCATTCTGCTTTCTGACGGCTTGATTGAATTGCGCGTCAAGGATGTGGACGGCAGCAATGTCATCTGCGAGATCATCAATGGCGGTATGCTCGGCGAGAACAAAGGAATCAACCTGCCCGGTATCGCTGTGCGCGTTCCTTCGCTCACCGACAAGGATGCTGTCGATCTCGAGTGGGCCGTCAAGAACGGTGTCGACGCTATTGCCGTTTCCTTTGTCCGCACCGCTGAAGACGTGCGCCTGGTCAGAAATCGCGTCTCCGCATACGGCGCTGAAACATGGATCATCGCCAAGCTCGAAAAACCCCAGGCCATTGAGCATCTCGACGCAATCCTTGAAGCAGCCGATGGAATCATGGTCGCTCGCGGCGACCTCGGCGTTGAAATGCCACCGGAAAAAGTCCCTGCCATTCAGAAGCACATCATTCGCCGCGCTGGTATCTTCCGCAAGCCGGTCATCACTGCAACGCAGATGCTCGAATCGATGATTGAGAATCCGCGCCCCACCCGCGCTGAAGCCTCTGATGTTGCCAATGCTGTCTATGACGGCACCGATGCCGTCATGCTCTCCGGTGAATCGGCGATGGGCAGGTACCCCGTTGAAGCCGTCGCCATGATGGACCGCATCGTCACTGAAGCTGAACGCAACATCCGCGAAGACATCGACAATCTACCCCGTGCGGCGCACTTGCAGGGTGACGGAAAACTCTCCATCGCTGAGACCATCTGCGAAGCCACCGCCCACGCCGCCGATGATCTTGACCTGCGCGGCATCGCCCTCTTCACCGAGTCCGGCGCTACCGCGCGGCAACTCTCCAAGTACCACCCTGACTCGCCCATCTACGCGCTCAGCTCAAACCCGGTCACCATCAATCGCCTCAATCTCCTCTGGGGAACCAGGCCAATCCAGTCTTCACGCCTCAACACCACTGAAGCCATGGTCGATGCCGCCGATGCCATGTTGCGCAAGGCTGGCTTCGTTAAGCTCCGCGACGTCATTGGCATCGTTGCCGGAACCCGCACAAAATCCGGCTCCACCAACTTCCTCCGCCTCCACATCATCGGCGAACTCGACGCCGACAAAGCCGCTCACTGATTCCGAGAACAAAATCAAAAGGGCCGCTCTTGATGAGAGCGGCCCTTTTACTGAGAACTGACAACTGAGAACTACTTCCCAGCCAACTGCCTCAACACATACTGCAAAATTCCGCCGTGTTCGTAGTACTCAATCTCCTGCGGCGTATCGATTCGCACGCGCGCCTCAAAGCTCTTCACCGAACCATCCGCCGCCTTCGCCTTCACCGTGAGCGTATGCCCTGCAGCAAACTTCGACGCCAGCAGTGGAATCAAACCGGCAAAATCAAAAGTCTCTTCACCCGTCAATCCCAGCGATTCCACATTCTGCCCCTCCGCAAATTGCAGCGGCAAAATTCCCATCCCCACCAAATTCGACCGGTGGATTCTCTCGTAGCTCTCCGCAATCACCGCGCGTATCCCGAGCAGCTTCGGTCCCTTCGCCGCCCAATCGCGCGACGAACCCGACCCGTACTCCTTGCCCGCAAGAATCACCAGCGGCACTCCGCGCTCAGCGTACTTCACGCTCGCGTCGAAGATGCTCATCCCTTCGCCCTCAGGCAGCAGCCGCGTCACGCCGCCTTCAGTTCCCGGCGCCAGCTTGTTGCGCAGCCTGACATTGGCAAACGTCCCGCGCACCATAACTTCATGATTGCCTCTGCGCGAACCATAGCTGTTGAACTCCGCCGTCTTCACTCCGTGCTCGGCCAGATATTTTCCCGCCGGCCCATTCGCCTTGATATTTCCCGCCGGAGAAATATGATCCGTCGTCACCGAATCACCCAGCACTGCCAGCACGCGCGCATTCAGAATCTCCGTAACCGGCGCAGGCACAGCCGTGATGCCGTCAAAATACGGGGCTTTACGGATATAGGTAGAATCCGGCTCCCATGCATACACATCGCCCTGCGGAAATTTCAATCCCTGCCAATTCGCATCGCCATCCGCAACCGTCGCATACTCCTTCGTGAAGCTTTCGCTCACCACGCTCGTCGAAATCGCATCCGAGACTTCTTTCTGCGTCGGCCAAATATCTTTCAAGTAAACCGGCTTCCCCGCCGCATCATTCCCCAGCGGATCCGCATCAAAGTTATGCCCGATCTTTCCCGCCAGAGCATACGCAACCACCAGCGGCGGACTCATCAGATAATTCGCGCGCACATCGACATTCACGCGCCCCTCAAAATTTCTGTTGCCGCTCAGCACGCTCACTGCAACCAATCCATGCTCGTCAATCGACTTTGAAACATCGCTCGGCAACGGTCCGGAATTTCCAATGCACGTCGTGCAGCCATAACCCACCACATGAAATCTCAACTTCTCGAGATACGGCAGCAATCCAGCCTTCTGGTAGTAATCCGTCACCACCCGCGAACCCGGCGCCAAGGACGTCTTCACCCAAGGCGGCACAGTCAATCCCTTCTCAACAGCCTTCTTCGCCAGTATCCCCGCGGCAATCATCACCGATGGATTCGATGTATTCGTGCAACTCGTAATCGCCGCAATCACCACCGAACCATGATCGAGATACTTGTCAGCATCCACGCCGAAACGTTCCTTCACCGTCGCCGTCGTATTCAGATTCTCGTGAACCACGGTCCCCGTCTTCCACTCCGCCGCCGTGCGCGTCCCCAGCGGCTTCGCCGTCGGCGAGAGCAAACCTGGCAACTGCTCTTTGAAACTGGCGGCAACATTTTTCACCAGCACGCGATCCTGCGGACGCTTCGGTCCCGCCACGCTCGGCTCTACCGTCGCCAAATCCAACTCCAGCGTCGCCGTGTACTCAGCCTCAGGTGTCGCGCTCGTATGGAACAGGCCTTGTTCTTTGTAATACGCCTCAACGAGCTTAATCTGCGCCGCATCGCGACCCGACAATCTCAAATAACGCAGCGTCTCCTCATCCACCGGGAAGATTCCGCACGTCGCTCCGTACTCCGGAGCCATGTTGCTGATCGTCGCCCTATCCGCCAACGGTAGCGCCGCAATTCCCGGCCCATAGAACTCCACAAATTTTCCAACCACGCCCAACTTGCGCAACGCTTGCGTCACAGTCAGCACCAGATCCGTCGCCGTCGCGCCCTCTTTCAATTTCCCCGTCAGCTTGAATCCCACCACCTGCGGAATCAGCATGCTCACAGCCTGACCCAGCATCGCAGCCTCGGCTTCAATTCCGCCCACACCCCAACCCAGCACGCCGAGTCCGTTAATCATCGTCGTGTGTGAATCAGTTCCCACCAGCGTGTCCGGATACGCAACCGTCTCGCCATTCACTTCGTTCGTAAACACAACCCGCGCCAGATATTCCAGATTCACCTGGTGGCAAATTCCCATCCCCGGCGGAACGGCCGAGAAATTTCTGAACGCCGTCTGTCCCCACTTCAAAAACGCATACCGCTCGCGATTCCTCTGAAACTCCAGCAGCGAATTTTCGTCATACGCTTTCGGGCTTCCAAACTCATCCACCTGCACAGAGTGGTCAATCACCAGCTCCGCCGGAACCAGCGGATTCACGCGCTCCGGATCGCCGCCCAGCGTCTTGATCGCATCCCTCATCGCGGCCAAATCCACCACCGCAGGCACGCCCGTAAAATCCTGCATCAGCACCCGCGCCGGCATATACGCAATCTCGCGGCTCGGCTCGGCCTTCGCATCCCACTTCGCCAGAAACTCAATATCGCTCGCCGTCACGTTCACGCCATCTTCGCGGCGCAGCAAATTCTCCAGCAGAATCTTCAAGCTGAACGGCAAGCGGCTCAGGTTAAATCCCTGCGCCTCAAGCGCAGGCAGTCGATACAGCGTGTACTTGCGATCACCACAATTCAACGTCGCTTTAGCTTTGAAACTGTTCATCAGAGGAAAACCTTTCTCTCCGCCATCGGGCGGGGTTCATGCGCAACCTGCTTCTTCAGATTGCTTTCATCTAACCAATAATTTGTCATCCTGAGCGACGTTTGGCGCGCCTTTTGCGACAAACTGAGTCGAAGGACCTGCGTCATTTGATGAGGAAGAAAAAACTCTACCCTCGCCCGCGATCATGCCGACCCAGGCGGAAACGTTTGAAGCGCGTAATGCGGAATGGTTCCGTGTATCTGCGCATAGCTCTCTCCACCCAATTTTACCGCGAATCGCGGAGGTGTATGCCACGGTTTCCGATGAGTTTTCAAACCCACACTGCGGGTGTCACACCACGGGTGCCACACCATGGGTGCCCCCGGTCCCTCGCAATTGGGGACCGGCACTCCAAACACTACGCCGGATGCTGTGTGCCCACTCTTCGCTGAATTCTGCAAACGCTTTACCAATCCCGGAGGGATAAGACGAAAATAGCCCAGGGTGAACCCGGAGCATCGCGAAGGGGCAACCCTGGGTAACCCTCACCCATAAGAAATGAACGGACGCGGCTTTCGCCGCGTCCGTCCCGGAGGGAGCAGTGGCCTTCAGGCCACTGAAAAACCATTCAAAAATCCCCGGCTTTAGCCGCGGCGTTTCTAACAGACATTTCCATCACCCCAAAAACGCCAATTGCATGAGAATGCACGTAGTCAGCTTTACAATCTGTTGAATGGAAATAAAGATATGTTATTGAAAGAGTAACTTCCGATTAGGCGGTGATACATCTGGAACAAAAAACGGGCATACATAGCTCACTCCCTTGAGGTTCGAGCGCTAAACTTAAATATGCAACGATCCCAGTTCGCTTCTATTGGTTATTTAGTAGCCGCTGTCACGTCTTTCTTACTTGCGCTCTGGTCGGCTGTTGGAATTTTAGGTGCCTTCCTGGTTCCCGGAGATGAATCTGATCCCTACAAATTCGTGTACCAGATTGGATTGGCAAGCGGGTGCGCGCTTGTATCATTTTTGTTCTTTCAACTTGGTAGATGGTGCCTTGTAAGACGTCGCTTGATTCCGCCGCTGAGCTGATCAGAAATGTGATTACTTCCGGTTAGCCGGTCATCCGCCAGAAATAGCTCTTTGAGCTAGAATTGGCCATCGGAGAATTGCTGTGACAAAGCGTCTGGTTCTGTTCGTTGGTATGCTTCTCGCTGTTGATTTGAATGCAGCAACAACCAATCTCTACCCCAACGAGATCAAGGGCTTTGAATTCTATGCGCAGTATCTGGCTCCATTGCGTCCACATCAGTCGGATGCGAAACAAGTGATTCAAATCCTAGGTTCAGATCAGGGCTTTGAATTGAAGGACTGGAAAGTGTTTTTTCTTTTTTCATGTTCAGAGGACGTTATTAATTGTTCTCATGGCCCCCGAAATGATCCTCTTGACACTATTGTGATCACGCCGAAGCATCGGGTGTCGATGCGTCATCTGAAGTTCCCTCTGGCTTTCTCTCACAGCTATGGGGGTGTGTCCGAGATAAACGTCACCTGCGATATCTATACCGACAAATTCGGCCTCCAGTACTGGATTGTGTCACACGATTTTCAGTCGTACAAAAAAGGCGATTTGCTGCGCATTGAATATGGCCCCGCACCAAATGAAAAAGAATGAGCGGTGAATTATCGTTCCACCAGGTTCATCGCCAATCCGGAAGTTACCCTACAGCTAACCCCAAATCCCTTTGAAATCCATGCAACTCATCCTCCACTTGACATCCCCTCCCCAACAAGAGAACTTTATTCATCACTCCCATCCTTCATCAGGAGTTTCCCAAATGCTCCATCGCGCAATTCCAACCCTCCTCGCCGCCCTCCTCTTCGCATCCTCCGCCCTCGCCCAAACCCCCGCCTGGCCCACCACCGACGGCACCGTCACCCTCCCCGACTTCCACTTCGGCTCCGGCGAAACCCTGCCCAAACTCACCCTCCACTACCTCACCCTCGGCACGCCCCACCGCAACGCGAGCGGCCACGTCGACAACGCCATCCTCCTCCTCCACGGCACCGGTGGCAGCGCCCACTCGCTCCTGAATCCTCTCTTCTCAAACGTCCTCTTCGGCCCCGGCCAGCCGCTCGACATCACTAAATATTTCCTCATCCTCCCCGACGACATCGGTCACGGCCAAAGCTCCAAACCCTCCGACGGCCTCCATGCCCGCTTCCCCGCATACGATTACGATGACATGGTGCGCTCGCAGCGCCTCATGCTCGATGCAATGCACATCGACCACCTCCGCCTCATCCTCGGCACTTCCATGGGCTGCATGCAGACCTTTGTCTGGGGAGAAACTTACCCCAACTTCGCCGACGCCCTCGCGCCCTTCGCCTGCCTTCCCGTCCAGATCGCCGGCCGCAACCGCATGATGCGTTACACCGCCATCGAAGCCATCAAAAACGATCCCGCCTGGCTCAACGGAGAATACAAATCCCAACCCGCTCAAGGCCTGCGCACCGCCAACGAAATCATCTTCATCATGGGCACCAGTCCGCTTCAATTGCAGAAGAACTTCCCCACCCGCGATCAAGCCGAAAAATATATCGACAAAACTCTTGCCCAGCGCGTCGCATCCACTGACGCCAACGACATGATCTTCTACCTCAACGCCAGCCGCAATTACGACCCCAGCCCCAACCTCGCCAAAATCACCGCGCCCGTCCTCTGGATCAACTCCGCCGACGACTTCATCAACCCGCCCGAGTTGGGCATCGCCGAAGAAAAAGTAAAGCTCATCCCCCACGCCCGCTTCATCCTCCTCCCCATCTCCGACGCAACGCGCGGCCACGGCACACACACAATGGCCGCAGTCTGGAAAGACTATTTAATCGATTTCATGAAATCCACTGAGCCTGAACATTAAGTCCGTGTCCCACCCATCGCGCTTTTCTTTTGCGCTATGGGTGGGACCGTATTCAGATTGTTCTTCTCAAACTTTGTCTTCCGGTTAGCCTGTCTCTCACTTGATTCTCTGCGCATCGTGATACCCCTCCCCACACACAGGAATAAAATTGTAGTAACTCGTCAACCCTGCAACTTCCTCTGCTGGAGTCAAAATTTGCTGCGGTATTTCAAAAACCTTTACCAAGCAACACTAATCTGGCTGGCGCGCCACTCGCCCAATCAACGCCAGAGGCTTTTGCTCCTGACCATTCTCTCCGGCGGACTCTGCGGACTTGCCGCCGTCGCTTTCCACAAATCCATCAAGCTCGCTGAATCGCTCATGATCGACCCCGCCAATCATGCGCCCGGCCACACTTGGATTTTCTGGACGATCCTGGCGCCCACAATCGGCGGACTCGTCGGCGGACTCGGCATCACTTACATTGCTCCACGCGCCGCCGGCAGCGGCATTCCAATGGTCAAAGTCGCTTACTCCACGCGCTACGGCCTCATCCCTCTGCGTGACGCCTTCTGGAAGTTCATCCTCTGCACCATCCAACTCGGCTCGGGCGCATCGCTCGGTCTTGAAGGCCCCACCGTCCAGATCTGCGCCGGTGTCAGCAGTTGGCTCGCCCGCACCGCGCGCCTCAGCGCAAGCAACTGCCGCCGCATGGCCTCCGTCGGAGTCGCCGCAGGCATCGCCGCTGCATTCAATGCGCCCATCGCCGCCGTCACCTTCACGCTCGAAGAAGTCATCGGCGACCTCGACCAGACAATGCTCTCCGGCGTCATTGTCGCAGCCGCACTTGCTGCCGTCGTCGAGCATGCGCTCAGCGGCGAAAGCCCCGTCTTCCACGTCAACCACCAGTACACACTCACAAACGCATCATCGCTCGTCTGGTATGCGCTCCTCGGCCTGCTCGCCGCGCTCCTCTCCGTCGCCTTCACTGATTCCCTGCTCTTCATGCGCCTTTTCTTTCGCAAGTTAGAACACGTGCCTAAGTGGCTACAACCTGCACTCGGCGGAGCAGCCACTGGCGCGCTCGCCGTTGTCGGACTCCACTTCTTCCGCCTCAACGGAATCGCCGGTGACCCCTACAGCACCCTCACTCTCGCTCTCGTCGGCGCAGGCTCATTGCCCGTCATCGCCATGGTCGTCTTCTGCCTGCTCAAATTGGCGGCTACTGTTTTTTCTTACTCCAGCGGCGGCGCGGGAGGCATCTTCGCTCCGTCGCTTTTCATGGGAGCCATGCTCGGCGGCGCCGTTGGCTACATTGACGTGATCGTCTTCCACCACCCGGCTGAATCCATCGGCGCTTTTGCGCTCGTTGGCATGGGCGCTGTCTTCGCGGGAATCATCCGCGCCCCGATGACCAGTATCCTGATTATTTTTGAGATGACCGGCGGCTACGGCCTCATTCTCCCGCTCATGATTGCCAATATGAGCGCCTTCGCCCTCGCCCGTCACTGGCGTAAAACGCCCATCTACGAAGCCCTCCTCGAACAGGATGGAATCTTTCTGCACAAGCAGGATTCATCTGAAACAAAAGTCGGCGAACTCGACTAAACGCCTCCCGGAGGGAGTGCGCGAAAATAGCCCAGGGTGCAGCGCAGCGAAACCCTGGGAAACCCTTTCGTGCGAGCGCCGGCACTGCCAACTATACGTACACTTACGACCGCTGGGGTAACCGCTGGAACCAGAAAGCCCTCGACGCAGGCTACAACATGAGTCTGACCTTCAACACGACCAACAATCAGGTCAACGGCTACATCTATGACGCACCCGGCAACCTTTACAAAGACGACAATCACATTTACACCTACGATGCCGAGGGGAATCTTACGCAGGTTGATGGCGGCTCGACGGCGATCTATGTCTACGACGCGCTGAACCATCGTGTGCGGACCACGGTCGGCTCCACCGTAACGGAGTTCGTTTTCAACCAATCCGGCCAGCGCGTTTCCGAGTGGAACGGCACAACACGCGCCCCGCTCAAGGGCCATTACTACTGGGGAACGACGCCAGTGGCCTTTTACGACACCTCTGCCTTGCACTTCGAGCACCAGGATTGGCAAGGGACTGAACGCATGAGAACGAGCTACAATGGCGCTGTGGAAGCCACTTTCGCATCTCTGCCCTTTGGCGACGGCTGGCCGGCTGCCGCCACCTCCGACCCCTACGGCTTCGCCATGCTCGACTACGATGCCGAGACGGAGACCGATCACGCTCAGTTCCGTCAGTACTCCAGCGCTCAGGGCCGCTGGCTCTCGCCTGATCCGTATATGGGCAGCTACAACATGCTTGATCCGCAGAGCATGAATAGATATGTGTATGTGACAAATAATCCTGAAAGTGAGCTTGATCCATCGGGGTTGAACGCTTGTGTTATCGTTTATACGCCGTATGGTGGTGCTGGATCGCCATATTGCGCTTCGCCTAACTTTGGGGATGAAGAAATGACGTTGGCTCAAGAGCAAGGAACATATCTTGGAATGACAAATTTTACAATTTTGCAATACTGGGAGTATGTAAATATGACATACGATGGTACTGATTCTCCAGGAACGTGGACACCAATATTTGATACATTTACTGGTGATACAGGATCTTTCACGGTATTGTCAGGTCTACAAGGCGGTGGGGGTGCCCCAAATAACGGAACGCCACAGCAACCGCCGAAGCCGCCGTGCAACCCCTCGACTCGTATAGCTGGGATGTTGAAAGCAGCTGATGGGCTTTCGACCACGCTGATAATGTCTAACCTGGCCGCGCTCCATTATGCCGCCGGAGGATTCATCATTGGTGTTACGTGCGGTACACCCGAACCTGGGGAACCTTTGGCATGCGCAGCTGGCATTTTCGGCGGAGGTAGCCTGTTCGCCGGCGGCACAGCACTGGGCTACGGCGCTTATAAGGTAGCGACAGATGAGATGATTCCGGGGATCAAGCAGGCTATCACCTGCCAAGAGTAGGGGCGGACGATGAGAATATCCATCTCAAGATCGTGGGAAAGTCTCTGGGTATGGCTGTTCTGGGGCTTGGGCATTTATCTTGCGCTGGAACTTGGGCCATTTTTCATAGCCAAGCAGGCCCTCAGCAAGACTGCGGGCGAGCTCGCAGGTCCATATCTGGCTTGCGCTATACCTGGGGTAATCTTTATGCCACTTGTTTGGTGGCTGAGGAAGTGGAGGGAGCGGGGCATGGATCCCAAACGGCTGGCGCGCCGGTGGGGCGTAAGCACCGCCCTCTTTTGCGTTGCTGTGGTGGTTGCCGTGTCGTACTCCGGCGTTAAACTCGGCCTCATGGACCCGACAGACGCTTTAGGCGGTCTCGTCGTATCGATATTGTTGAGCGTACCCGTCCTCTATTTCACGTTGCACTACATGGTGCTGAAGCACTTCTCCACGGGAGCGGCTGGGAAACAGATGCCAAGAAACGACGGAGCCAGATCTCCTAGCTGAAATCCGCCACGCCGTTCCTAGCCAGCAGGCCGCTCTTCGGGGCGGCCTTGCTGCCACGATACAGCTACGATGAGCGGTGGCTTTGTGCGCGAATACGCAGATTGTTGGACCAATCCGTTTCTAGCCATCGCCCCAAATAACGGGACTTCAAAGCAACAGCCGGGTGCCCCACATCTCGCGTTTGAGATGTGGGATTTAAGACTCTCAATGTCTCATTCCTCGATCGGCGGGTGCCCATCTCTGTGTAACCCGAGATGAACGGGTGCCCCGGGTCTCAAGAGAGACCTGGGAAGTAAAATGATCGCATGCCAAAGGGTCTGGTTCGTTATCAGCAATGCGGCTGCTTTCACTTCATCACATTCAGTTGTTATCACCGGTTTCCGTACCTCGGCACAGTAGCAGCACGAGAGCTTTTCGAGCGGTCGCTTGAAGCTATGCGAATCCGTTATCTGTTTGTTGTCTCAGGCTACGTCGTTATGCCGGAGCATGTTCATCTGCTCCTCGGTGAGCCAAAGAATGTTCTACTGTCAAAGGCCATCCAGGCACTTAAATTGTCAGTCTCAGTGCAAAGTTATCAGCGGCCTTTCTGGCAGCCGCGCTACTACGATTTCAACGTTCACAACCCTGAGAAGCGTGTTGAGAAATTGCGTTACATGCATCGGAATCCAGTTAAGCGAGAGTTGGTTGCGAAGCCGGAGGACTGGGCTTGGTCGAGCTACCGTCATTATGCTTATGAACACATCAGTACTGTAGAAATTGAATCGGCTTCGACCGCTTTCCGACGTGGCAACCGCTTGCCAGACTTTCTCTGTTATAAAGAATTCGAGGGATGAAGTTCTTCTTCCCAGGTCTCTCTTGAGACCTGGGGCACCCTGAGTTTTAAAGGGGAAACAAGATATGGGTCACCCGCCAAGTCGAATGAACTCATTGGGTCAATGAAATTGATTGAGAGATGGATTCTAGTAACAGCTGTTTGTGAATTTACCCAAACTGAGCGAATCAGTATATACTCCTTGGCAAGAAGTTGACTTCACAGTAACAACAACGAACGGAGACTACTAGGTATGAAATTTGCAGCAGCAGTTGTAATGTCATTCAGCCTTTTTCTACTTGCCAGTTGTACCGGTTCGGGCGGTTCAAACAGCATAGTTCCACCAGTACATGCGGCAACGTATTCCAATGCCAATGTAACTGGTACGTACTCAATACGACTGGGTACTTCGCTTGACGTTATTGCGGAGATGATTGGCACGTTTACGGCGGATGGCGCAGGGAATATTACCTCTGGAACTATGACTGAATATGGAACAAACGCAGCTATAAATCAGACATGTTCAGTTTCTTTCTCTGGAACCTACAACATTGAGAGTAATGCGAACGGCTCTGCAACAATCAACGCTACGTTTACACCGAATGGCACAAGTTCTCAGTGCCTCCCAAGCGGCACATACAAATTCAATATGCAAGCAGCGCAGCAAGGTTCAATTCTTTTGTTTGGAGAATCAGATGGAATAGGGCTTCAAAGTGGAACAGCAGCCAAACAGTAAATGCGAGATTCGAGTATATTCACTTGCAAGCAGCAAGCTTCACATTCACACTTACGAACAGAGACTACTTGTTATGAAATTTGGCGGGTGGCCCAGATCTGACTTCGCAAAGATGAATGGGTGCCCCGGGTCTCGT
>VFSW01000126.1_pt1 | contig 96547 bp, 71 predicted proteins | sample 5358111 | NCBI WGS metagenome assembly VFSW01 (sample SAMN11554181, study PRJNA540505) | mine drainage metagenome | isolation source: sediment from site ElyBrook_90M | place: USA: Ely Copper Mine, Vershire, VT | collected 2017 | reverse complement strand
ATCAGGCTCCTTCAACGGAGACCCCGAAGCCTGCAGCGACTGCGCAACAGAAGCAGCACGTGACGACCACCGTCGTGGTTCACGGAGAGACGAAGGACGACTATCGTCCCGACGCCGTAACCGTAGGCACACTGGACGGTTTACCGCTGAAAGACGCGCCGCTTTCCGCGACGGTCGTGACCCGCGATCTGCTGACGGACCAGGCTGCGCGCCTGCTCTCTGATGTGGTAAAGAACGATGCCTCCATTGGCGAGGATTATGCGCCGGTGGGCTATTACGGCGACTTTGAGATTCGCGGTTTCCCTATTGACCTGGCCACCGGACTTGAGATCAACGGCATGACCATCGCCGGCGAACAGGACGTACCGCTCGAAAACAAGGAACGGGTGGAGTTTCTCAAAGGCATTGCAGGAGTGGAGAGCGGCGTGGCCTCGGCTGGCGGACTCATCAACTACGTCACCAAACGGCCAGCCACAATCAAGGCCATCGACCTGGCCACTGACCATCGTGGAACCTCGTATGGCGCTGTCGATATGGGCCGGTTCTTCGGCAGCCAAAAGCAGGTGGGCGCACGGCTCAACCTGGCTGGCGAAAAAATCCAAAGCTACGTGAACGGCGCCGACGGCTGGCGCGCCATGGGCGCAGGCGCGGCCGACTGGAAGATGAGCACCAAAGCCATTCTCAAAGGAGATTTTGAGTACCAGCACAAGCTGGAGCGCTCAGTGAGCGGCTATCAGTTGCTGGGTGGTATAACCGCGCCCAGCCTGAACAGTATTTACCCCTCCACGATGCTCGGCGAGCAGTCTTGGGCCAAGCCCAACACCTTTGACACAATGAACGCCAGCACACGCCTGGACTATGACCTGCCGCGCGCATGGCGAGCCTTCGTGGAAGGCAGTTACAGCCACTCCCTGATCGACGACAACGTGGTATATGCCTATGGCACGTCATACGATGCCGACGGCAATGTCAGTTGCCCGAATGCGCCGGACGCCCCCGCCTACTTCTTTTGTCCTGACGGCACGTATGGAATCTACGACTACCGCAACCCCGGCGAACTGCGCATCAATGCGCAAGCTGAAGCGCTCGTCACCGGACACATCAAGACAGGAGCCATCGGCCACGATCTGGCCTTCGGCGGCGTGATCTTCAGCCGAAGCGTGCAGATGCCGGGCTTTTTCACCACCGCCAACCCCGCTTCACCCGACGGCGTCGTACAGGATGGTGCTGTGTATACGTACATTGGATCAGATAACATCTACCAGCCCATCCAATCTCTTTCCCTGGATGCCGTCGAGGATCCGCATCAATCCGCCGGCCCACGCAGGCTCTATGAAAACAACCATCAATCGTCGGCAATCGTGCAGGATCGAGTGACCCTGCCGGGCCACATTCAATTGCTCGCCGGCGGCCGGTTCGATTCTCTGCGCGACCATAACTACTCCATCTATGCCACTGATCCCACGGCCGCGCCCATCTACACTGACAAGACAATCTGGCTGCCTCAGTATGCGGTGACATTCAATCCAGTGAACAGCCTGACTCTCTATGGCAACTACGGCATGATGCTCTCCCTTGGGCCCCAGGCGCCGTGGTGGGCCGGAGGATTCTATTTGGGGCCGTTTTATACCCGTCAGGCCGAGATCGGCGCCAAGTACGAGCCGGGCCAACGCATTCTGCTGACCGCTGCGCTCTTCCACATGCGCGCGCCGTTCTTCTATCCCAAGCCAATCGACAACGCGGGCGATCAGATTTTTGTCTCAGAAGGCCGCGAGACACACGACGGCATCGAGCTGAATGCCGAAGGCAAGGCCGCAAACTGGCTGAAGCTGAGCGCTTCAGCGGCGGCTATTCGGGCAATTTCAGAAAATACCGGGACGCCGGCCTTTGACAACAAACAGGTGATCAATGTGCCGCATCTGCGCACGACGCTTTTTGCAGACGTGCTGGTGCCGCATGCCCACGGGCTGCACCTTATGCCCGGCTGGGGCTACACCGGCCGCAAGGAAGCCACGCGCGACGATGTGGTGAGCGTGTCGGGCTACAACCTGTTCAATATGGGAGCACGTTACACACCCGGCGGAGAGAAGGGCCGCATGACCCTGCGGCTCTATGCCGATAACATTCTGGATAAGCGCTATTGGAAAGACACCGGCGCCAGCTATGGCGACACCTTCATCCACCTGGGTGCGCCCACGACAGTGCGGCTCTCGGCCCATTACACTTTTTAGGTTGACTTCACCGAAGCAAAGAGCGATTGAATGAGCACAGTTGCCAAAGCGCATGGTATGGACGGTACGCTGGTCGAACCCGACTGGCCGCCGCTCACCCACGATGAAGTGCGCGCGCTGCTAGCTCAGTTCTCCAACTGCGGCGAACCCATCGAGATTGTGTCAGTGAGCCCGCGGCCGTTTTCAGCAGCCAGCGTGGTGGCCACGCGCGGCGGGCGAGTCTTCGTCAAGCGACATCACCGTAGGGTGCGCAATACCGAAGGGCTGCGGGAAGAACACCGGTTTGTGGCGCATCTGCGCGCACACGGAGCGGCTGTGCCACGGATATTTGCTGCAAACTCCGGCGAGACGGCGATCGAGTCCGGCGAGTGGACCTATGAAGTGCACGAGGCACCCGAGGGCGTGGATCTATACGAAGACGCGCTTTCGTGGACACCGTTTTTCTCCGCGGCACATGCATTCTCCGCGGGCCAGGCGCTGGCACGCTTGCACGAAGCTGCGCAAGGATTTCACGCTCCACCGCGCAGACCTCGCCCGCTGGTGGCCAGCTTCACCATCTTCGCGGCGGCGGACACCGCCAATGCGATGGACCACTATCTTGGAGCCCGGCCGGCACTCGCCCAGAACGCTGCGATGCGCCGCGACTGCGAACACGCACTGGAACTGCTAGCCCCGTTCCATGCCGAGCTTTTGCCGCTGCTGCCCGCGCTGCGGCCGCTGTGGACGCACAACGACCTGCACGCTTCCAATCTCTTCTGGAGCGACGCCAGCGACACCGCACGAGTCGTGGCTGTGATCGACTTCGGCCTCGCCGACCGGACGAATGCCGTGCACGATCTGGCGCAGGCGATCGAACGCAACATCGTGGAGTGGCTTGCGCTGTCGCAGGACTCCGCGCACCCTGGCGACGCGCCGGTGCATCTCGACGATCTGCGTGCGCTGTTGAATGGCTACGAATCCGTGCGCCCGCTTTCTGCGGCGGAGACTGCTGCGCTTGCGCCCATGACGGCCCTATGCCATGCCGAGTTTGCACTGACTGAAGCCGACTACTTTCTAAGCGTGCTGCATTCTGAAGAGAAAGCGCGTGTGGCGAGCGATACCTACCTGGTAGGGCACGCACAGTGGTATCGCAGCGCCGGCGGTAGCCGCCTGCTGGATGCGCTGCGCCAGCGTGCTGAGGAGCGCGAACGGCAGAGGCTCGAAACGGCGTGTCAGAAAGCAGAGCCTTGATGGTCCTGATCTGGATGTCCATCGCCCACTACCTCACCGCAGACTGGCTGGAGATTGCAGGCACTGTGACCACGGTGCTGGGCATCTGGCTCACTACACGCCGCCTGATGTTGTGCTGGCCGGTGGTGCTGGCAGCCGACGTGATCTACCTGATCGTGTTTTATCGCGCCAAGTTGCTCTCTGATGCTCTGCTGCAGATCTTCTTCCTGGCCTTCACGCTCTACGGTTGGTGGCACTGGTGGCGCGGCGTGCGTGAGGAGGGCGAGGTGCGCGTAGTTCCGCTGTCGTTGCGCAGCCTGCTTATCGCATTGGCCGCAGGAGCAGCTGGTTCTGTGCTGCTGGGTTTGCTGATGGAACGGATCGGTGCGGCGTTGCCTCACCTGGATGCAACGCTGGCAAGTTACAGCCTGGTGGCCAGTTGGTGGCAGGCGCGCAAACACACAGCCAACTGGTGGCTGTGGATTGTGGTGGACGCGGTATACATCGGTGAGTATCTCTACAAAGACTTGCGAGCCACGGCGCTGCTCTATGCGGGCCTGGTGGCGCTTGCCGCGCTGGGTCTGCGCGACTGGCGGCGCGCTGCCGCACATCAATAATCCAATGCGATTGAAGATTGCGTGGTTTTCTACCCATGCGCCGAAACGAAAGGCGCATGAATGGGGAACCTCGGTTCTCTTTATCAGATTGCGGCCTGCACTACGTTGTGCAGCGGCTCCCCGACGATATAGCGGCGCAGTTCATCGGCTGCCGTCTTTATCCCGCGAGGCGCAAACTGCGGGCTCGACCCGCCGATGTGGGGCGTAATCAGCAGGTTGGGGCAGTTCCATAGCAGGTGCCCTGCGGGCAACGGTTCAGGATCAGTCACGTCGAGAGCGGCGCGAACCTTGCCTGCATTCAGCGCCTCCACCAGCGCGTCTGTCTGCACCACAGGCCCGCGCGCGGCGTTCACCAGCAGCGTGCCTTGCCGCATCCGTTCGAGTTGCTTGCTGCCGATTAGTCCGCGTGAATCCGGGGTTAGCGGCAGAATCAACACAACGACATCTGCTTTTGGAAGCAATGCGTCCAGCTCCGACACAGGGTGAACGAGAGGCTCGGTGCGTGCGCTGCGGGCCACGCGCAACATCTGCACGGCGAATGGTGCAAGCATGCGCTCGATCTCCTTGCCGATGGCGCCGTACCCGACCATCAGGACGGTTTTGCCGGTAAGCTCTTCCAGCATCACCGGAGGATATAACGGGCGCGTGTCGCCGGTCATGCGCTCGTAGTGGCTGGTTGCCTCAGAACGCCGCCGCCACTCGCCGGAGTGTTGAATGTCAAGATAGAGCGGAAGATATTTAAGCATGGCCAGTATCGCACTCACCGTCCACTCTGCCGTAGAGATGTTGTGTGCGCCATGGGCATTGCAGATGGTAACGTGCGGCCCCACGATGCCGGGAATCCACTCCGTGCCCGCCATGAGCGACAGCACCAGCCGCACGCCACGCAACCGCGGCCATACGCGCATCGCTCGCGTCGGATACGGATCGGGAATCCACACATCGATCTCGACGTCGCTCTCCATCCGCTCTGAAAGCGGGATGAGTTCGACTCCCTGAGGAAAATCGCTAAACAAATCCTGAGACAGTATGGCTGGGTATCCGACTCGAATCATAGGGTTTTTAAGCTGCCGCTGGATGCGGGCTGATTTCTTCTATGGTACACGCCTGCCGCAGTCGATGTGGGCATGATGGGGCGTTCTATCAGTCACGCCGCCGGTGGAATCGTGCGTATCACACCAGGCGCGGGCCAATGCCCCGTCGAAATCGCCGTTGACGACGCATGAAAAATAACGTGAGACTTATCACCGCCGGAAGCTGCGCCGCCGGGGCATTCTAATCGCGAAGATGCCTTCGGGCTATACATTGGACGTATGCGCCTGATCACACACAAGACGTGGTCGCAACAGCAGCTTGCCGTCAAGCTGCGCATGGAGCAGGGCCGGGGCTTGCTCAGCTGGGAGCACAAGCGCCTGCTGATTCACGCAGCAAAGACGGCGCTGGCTGCCGCGCTGTGCTGGTGGCTGGCGCTACGCTTCGGAATGCACGACGGTTACTGGGGCTCAATCAGCGCGATTATCGTTCTGCAATCCAACTTCGGGGCCACGATTACCGCCTCGCGTGACCGCCTGCTGGGCACGTTGATCGGCGCTCTTTTTGGCTTCTCATTCTCGCTATTTGGCGTGCTGCCCTGGAACTACCTGCTGGCCGTACTCGCCGCGGTAGTCGCCTGTGGCCTTCTGGGGTTGCGCAGCAGTTCGCGGCTGGCCGGCGTCACCATCACGATCGTCATGCTGGTTCAAAAAACAGGTTCGCACTGGACCATCACACTGGACCGCGTAGGCCAGGTTTTCCTGGGAATCGTGGTGGCTCTTGGCGTTGCCACGCTGGTATTTCCTGACCGCGCGCGGCTGCGTTTGCGCGACGGATTGGCGCAGGAGTTTCTGGTGCTGGGCGCCTTCTTCGAGGCAATCCTGCAAGGCTTTCGCGGAGAGCCTGCCCAAAACCTGGCGGAGTTGCGGGAGGATTCTTTGGCCATGCTGCGCGGCAACAACCAACTGTTGGAAGCAGCGCGTAACGAGCCCTCCGGTGGGCCCGGATGGCGTGAAGGCCTGGGAATGCTGGCTCAGTTTGGCCGGTCCCTCTTTGACGCTCTGGCGGCACTGGAGTTTGCGGTGCAAGGCAGCCACGAGGATGCGTATGCGCAGCAACTGGAGCCGGCCCTGGGGCGGCTGGCCGTGGACATTCGCAGCGGCTTCCACTACGTGGCCGGATGCATCCACGGCTGGCGTTTTCACATTCCGCCTCCAGGCTTGAATCTGGAAGAGGACATTGCGCAACTGGAAGCGCGCATGGCCGAGGTGCGGCACACGGGCTTCCAGTTCTCACAGGCGGAGATTTTGCGCGCTTATGCCGTGCAACTCCACCTGAAGCAGATTGCGCGGCTGCTGCGCGCCTCGCGCGTTGAGACCAGCCGCGCCATCGGTGAAGCGCAGAAGTAAGAACTCAGGTTAAGCGAGGAACTTGCTCAGCGCTGCCACGCAGTCTTCGATCTCTTTAATGGTGATGGCATAGCCGAAGCGCAAATGCCCTTCGCCCTGCGCGCCGAACACCGAGCCGGGGATGGTGGCGATATGTGCCTTGTCCAAGAGAATTTGTGCTGCTGTGCGGCTTTTCTTGTGGATCCTTTCCGCGTTGGGGAAAGCATAGAATGCGCCTGCGGGAGGCTCGCACTCCAGACCCACTGCGTTCAGGCCGGTCACCAGCAGATCTCGCCGCTTGCGGTACTCCTGGCGGCGGGCGGCGATCACCGACTCCGGCGTGGTGAGCGCCTGAATCATTGCGTACTGCACCGGTGTAGTCACGCCGTTCGTCGAGTAGAGCACGATCTTGCGCAGCGCCGTCATGAATGGCTCTTTGGCCACCGCGTATCCTGCGCGCCAGCCGGTCATGGCATAGGTCTTAGAGAACGTGTAGGTCGTGATGGTCCGCTCCGCCATGCCCGGCAGCGACGCAATGGATACATGCTCGCCGTCATACACCAGGTCCTCGTAGGCTTCGTCGGCAATCACCACCAGGTCGCGTTGAATGGCAAAAGCCGCTACATCTTCCGCTTCGGCGCGCGTAAACACCAGGCCGCTGGGGTTTTGCGGCGTGTTGTAGTAGATGGCCCGCGTCTTGGGCGTGGAAAACTGTTCTAACGTCTTCCGGATGCCGTTGCGGCGCGCGGTGATCGTGGGCACCAGCAAGGGCCGTGCCTGCGCTCCGGTCACCAGGTCGCCGATCGGCGTCCAGTACGGCGAGAAAACCAGCGCGTCGTCGCCGGGATCAAGCACACTCTGGAAGGCCGCATATAGCCCTTGCGAGCCGCCCACGGTAGCGATTACCTCGTCGGGCGACACGTGGATGCCGTTCTTTGCCGCGAGTTTTTCAGCCAGCGCCTTACGTAGCGGCAGCACGCCGGAGGACGGCGCATAGTGCGTCTGGTTATCCACCAGCGCCTTGATCATCGCGTACTTGATCTCCTCGGGAGTCTCGAAAAATGGCTCGCCTCCGTGCAGCGAATGCACTTGGAGACCCTCCGCGCGCATGCCCATCACCTTGTTGCGAATCTGCACAATGTCGGAGAATCCTACCTCATCCAGCCGCTTTGCCAGCCGAATTCCGCTTTGCCTCGTCGTCATCGTTCGGTTTCCTTTCGTACAGGGTGAGAGAACTTTTCCCCAGCATATCCGATGCAAGGTAGAGCGGCATCAACATTCAGGAGCGGCACCACTCCGGACCAATCTACGCATCAGACTGCAAGAAGCTCCGTATAGACAGCCATGCCCACCACCGCATCGGCGCCCAGAGCGTCCAACGCATCCACCTCCTGCTGACTGCGAATGCCGCCGGCCACGATCAACTGTCGCCCGGTAAGCTTGCGCAGCCGGGCGGCTGTCTCGATCGGAAAGCCGCCCATCAGGCCCTCACCATCCACGTGAGTGTAAAGAAATGCGGCGGCATGAGCCTCAAGCTGCGGAATCGCCTCGTCGGGCGTAAGCGCCACCTGCGCCTTCCATCCCTTCACGGCAATGCGGCCGTTCTTGGTGTCAATGCCGGCAACAACGCACTCCTCGCCGATACTGGCAGCCAGCTCCGCGGCAAAGTCTGTGTTGACTGTGCCGTTCTCCGAAAACAGTGCGGAGCCAATAATGACGCGCTTTGCGCCCGCGTCGAGCACTTGCCGCGCGCGCTCGATGGAATGGATGCCGCCACCGGCCTGGCAGGGCAGCCGGCGCGCAATCCGCGCAACTAATTCAGAGTTATCACCCTGGCGCATCGCCGCATCAAGGTCGATTAACTGCACAAGTGGAAAGCGCGAAAATCTTTCAATCCAGTACTCAAAGTCGTCGAAAGCGAGGCGCAGCTTTTCTCCCTGCACGAGTTGGACGATGCGGCCACCCAGAAGATCAATGGAAGGAATCAGCATGGCAACCTCACGGAAACACCGGCCGCGGCCAGTTCTTCTTTGAGCGAGCGCGCGCTCGATACGCCGAAGTGAAAGATGCTCGCGGCGAGCGCAGCATCGGCCTTGCCGCGCGCAAAAACATCAACGAAATGAGCCACGGTTCCCGCGCCTCCTGAGGCGATGACCGGAATGCTGACGGCCTCGCTGACTGCCGCGGTCAATTCGCAATCAAATCCGGCTCGCGTTCCATCAGAGTCCATCGACGTGAGCAGGATTTCGCCCGCGCCGCGTGCCTCGGCCTCACGCGCCCACTCCACCACACGGCGGCCCGCAGGCTTGCGCCCTCCCTGCACAAATACCTGCGCATCGCGAACAGGATCGGCAGCCTCAGGATCGCGGCGCGCGTCAATGGCCACGACAACGGCCTGCGCGCCGAAACTGCGTCCAATGGCGTCAATCAACGTTGGATCGGCCAACGCCGCGGAGTTCACGCTCACCTTGTCCGCGCCCGCTTCAAAGACTTGCGCAGCATCATCCGCACTGCGAATGCCGCCGCCTACCGCGAAGGGCACAAACAATTCACGTGCCGTGCGACGTACAGTATCGAGTAGCGTCTGCCGTCCCTCGTGCGTCGCGGTAATGTCGAGTAGCACGATTTCATCGGCGCCTTCGCGGGCATGGCGCGCGGCCAGCGCGGCCGGATCGCCGGCATCCACAATATCCACAAACTGCACGCCTTTCACAACACGTCCGCCGTGCACGTCGAGGCATGCGATAATTCGCTTGGTCAGCATGCGGTCTCCTTCGCTTTCCACTCCAGAAAATTGCGCAGAATCTTCAGTCCCGTCGCACCGGACTTTTCCGGATGGAATTGCACACCCATCACATTTTCGCGCTCTACTGCTGCTGAGAACGGCTCGATGTAGTGCGTGACGGCCGCGGTTTCAGCCGTGACCGGAGCTTTGTAGGAATGAGTGAAATAGACGTATTCCCCTGGCTTCACGCCGTCTAGCAGGCGCGAACCAGCGCGCACTTCGAGTGAGTTCCAGCCAACGTGCGGAACCTTTTCGTTGCACTCGGGAAATCGCGTGCAGCGCTCGGCGAAATATCCGAGCCCCGGCTGTTCCGGCGCCTCACTCGATCCTGCATAGAGCCATTGCATTCCCACGCAGATGCCGAGAAAGGGAACGCCGTGCGCAATCGCCGCGCGAATCGCGGGTGTGAGGGCTGTGACGTCGAGCCGTTCCGTAGCGGCGAAGTGGCCTACGCCGGGCAACACCAGCCGCTCCGCCGTTTCCACCGGTACAGGCGAATCCGTCACTTCGGCCTCTGCGCCCAGGTAACGCAGCGCCTGCAGCACCGAGGTCAGATTGCCCGCCTTGTAATCGATGACGGTTACGCGCATCAGAGCAGTCCCTTCGTGGAGGGAAGCATTTCGCCAAGTTGCTTATCGCGCGAGCAGGCCACGCGCAGGGCCCGCGCAAAGGCTTTGAAAATGGCTTCGATCTTGTGGTGGTTGGAGCGGCCGTACATGGTCTTGACATGAATGTTGGCGCGTGCGCCGCGAGCAAAGCCCTCAAAAAAATCAGTGACCAGCTCAGTTTGCAGATCGCCTACCAGCCGCGTGCGCACCTTGGTATCAACGGCGAAAGCTGCGCGCCCGCTTAAATCAACGGCAGCAATGGCGAGCGTTTCGTCCATAGGCATCAGGAAATATCCGGCACGCAGGATACCGCGTTTATCGCAGAGTGCGCGGTCGAAAGCTTCGCCAAGCGCGATGCCCACGTCCTCGACCGTATGGTGCTGGTCCACGTCAAGGTCGCCGTCGCACTTGAGTTCGAGATCGAAGGCTCCGTGGCGGGTAAACAGCTCCAACATGTGATCGAAGAAGCGAATGCCTGTGGTGATCTTGTATTGCCCTTGTCCTTCAATCGTGAGCTTGATGGAGATACGCGTCTCGGTGGTGTTGCGCTCAAAGCCCGCGATGCGAGCGGCTTCAACATGCGTAGCACTCTTTTTGGTCGTGGTCATTGCGCCTCATTTCCGGCTCGCAGAGCGGCCAAGGTTTCGTTGAGCACCAGTGCGGCCTGCCGCATCTGCTGCCGTGTTCCAATCGTGATGCGCACTCGGCCGTCGCAGCCGGGGTCGCTGGAGCGGTCGCGGACCAGCACGCCCGCGGTACTCATCAAGCGCACAAACTCCGCATGGCGCGCACCGATTTCTACCAACACAAAGTTGGCATGGCTGGGCCAGCGGCGCACTTCAGCAGCATCGAGAACAGCCCCAAACTCAGCCCGCGCTTGCACCACTTCGCCAACGTACCAATCGAGGTAGGTGGCATCTTCAAGCGCAGGTGGCAGGCAGGCCAGCGCCAGCGAGTTCACGCTGTAAGGCGAAAGCACACGCTTTACCCAGCGCATCAACTCAACCGGACCCGCGAGCAAACCAAGGCGCAATCCGGCAAGCCCGTACGCCTTTGAAAAAGTCCGAGCCACAATCAAATTGGGCACGCTGCTGAGCAGATCCATCACCGTTTCACCGTGGAAATGAAAATACGCTTCGTCTACCAGCACGACTGCCTGCGGCGCACGGCTCGCGATTTCGAGAATCTGCGCGCGCGTGGCCACAGAGCCGGAGGGGCTGTTGGGATTGGCGATGGCGATGATTTTGGTGCGCGGCGTGATGGCGGCAAGCAAGCGCTCAAAAGGAAATTGCAGGTTATCCGCCGCCAGCACCGGCACCACGCGCGCATCGGTCGCCGATGCGTACACCTCATACATCGTGTAAGTAGGCACGGGCAGCAGCAGTTCGTCGTCGCTTTCAAGAAATGTCTCGAAGAGCACGTGAATCGCCTCATCCACGCCGTTGGTGAGCGCTACCTGCTGCGGAGCGAGGTCGAGATGCGCGGCCACAACCGCCTCTACCGGCTCACGCTCGGGATAGCGCGTTAGATCTCCGGCGGTGATGCGACCTAGAACCTCGCGTACCTTTGGGGAGCAGGCCAGTGTGTTCTCGTTGAAGTCGAGGCGAAGCGCGTCGCGGCAGCCAAGCGGAGGATGATACTCCTTCATTGCCTGCACGCGAGCGCGTGGAGTTGGATACAGCAGCGTACGAGCTTCAGTCACGGGATCTGCCTTTCTTCGGACCTTTACGCACGCGCGTGCGAATCGCTTCAGCGTGGCCTATGAGCCCTTCGGCCTCGGCCAGCAACGCGGCCTGCGGACCGAGCGCACGTAGTGCTTGCGCCGAATATTCCTGCACGGTGATGAGCTTGACGAAATCGTTGACGCTCAGCCCCCCGCGCACCCGCGCCAATCCACCCGTGGGCAGCGTGTGATTGGGTCCTGAGATGTAATCTCCCATGGGCTGCGCGGACCAGCGGCCCACGAAGACCGAGCCAGCATTCTGCACCCATTTGAGGTCGTTGGTCGCGTCCACAGTCAGATGCTCGGGCGCGATGCAATTGGTCATTGCGTGTGCTTCCTCCACGCTGGCCGCAACGATTACCAGACCATGGCGATCAAGAGATTGGCGCGCCACCGTATTGTTGCGGCTGCGGAGTTTGCATTCTGCAATCACTTCCCTGGCCAGCTCCTCACGCGTAGTGATGAAGATGGAAAGCGCTTCAGGATCGTGCTCGGACTGGGCGACAAGATCCGAGGAGATAACGGCCGCGGTGCCGCGTTCGCTAGTGACCACCGCCTCAGTGGGGCCGGCGAGCATATCGATTGCGCAATCGAATGCGACCAATCGCTTGGCCGCGGTGACATAGAGATTACCCGGCCCGACGATCTTATTGACACGTGCGATGCTTGCCGTTCCATAGGCCAGCGCCGCCACTGCGTGAGCGCCCCCCACGCGATAGAACTCTGTAATGCCAAGAAGGTGCGCAGCGGCCAACGTCTCGGGCGCAGGCTTGGGCGAGACCACAACGATGCGCTCCACGCCCGCTACCTGCGCGGGAATGGCCGTCATCAGCAGTGTGGAAGGCAACGGATGGCGACCGCTGGGAACATAGCAGCCCACTGAACCGAGCGGGCGGACAAGCTGGCCCGTGGTGAGACCTTCGACTGCAGAAATATGCCACGAGTCCGGCAGTTGCCGCTGGGCAAAGCCGCGAATTTGTGCGGCTGCCGTTGACAGAGCCTGGCGTAGCGCGGGATCGAGCGCCTCCCACGCGGCGGACATCTCTTCGTGCGTTACGCGCAGAACCGCCACGCCTGCGAGACCATCAAATTGGGCCGCATAACGCAGCAGGGCGCTATCGCCCCGCTTGCGCACGTCGGTCACGATGCGCTTGACGACAGGCAGCACGGCGTCGAGCGCAGCGCCACCGCGTTGTTCAAGCGCGGCAAGCAACTCTATGGCTTGCCGCGCGTCTCGTCCCCTGGTCCGGATCAGCTTCATCGTTTGTCTCCGGTTACAGCACCACTTTATTCAACGGGTACTCGACGATACCCGTCGCTTTGGCTGCCTTGAGCCGCGGGATCACGTCGCGAGCCACGCGCTCTTCGACGATGGTGTTGACCGCGACCCACTCTGAATTGCTCAAGTGAGAGATGGTGGGCGAGTTGAGCGCAGGCAACACGGCGAGCACTGCGTCAAGATCGTTGCGATGCACGTTGAGCATCAGTCCCACCTGCGATTGCGCATCGATGGCGCCGCGCAGCATGAGCGCGATCTGGTCAATCTTCTCGCGCTTCCAGGCGTCGGCGAGTGCAGATTTACCGGCGATCAGGTGCGTCTCGCTCTCCATCACCGTGTCGATAATCTTCAGGTGGTTGGCCTTGAGCGAACTGCCTGTTTCCGTGACCTCCACAATCGCGTCGGCCAACGTGGGCGGCTTCACTTCCGTTGCGCCCCAGCTGAACTCGACCTTGACGTTGACGCCTTTGTTGGCGAAGTAGCGCTTCGTCACTTCCACCAGCTCGGTGGCAATGATCTTGCCTTCCAGATCCTCGGCCTTCTCAAAACCGCTGCCTTCCGGTACGGCCAGCACCCAGCGCACCTTGCGGCGACTCTGCTTGGCATAGGTGAGCGTGGTAACGCTCGTGAGGTCGAGGCCGCTCTCCACAACCCAGTCAATGCCGGTGAGGCCGGCGTCGAGCACGCCGTGATCGACGTAGCGCGCCATCTCCTGTGCGCGGATGAGCATGCACTCGATCTCGCTGTCGTCGATAGAGGGAAAGTAAGAGCGGCCGTCGGCGTAGATATTCCAGCCCGCACGCTTGAACAGGGCAATGGTCGCATCCTGCAGACTGCCCTTGGGAATGCCGAGACGAAGTTTGTTAGCCACGGTTAGCCTCCGCAGTCTTATCGCCTGCGCTCACAGCGAGCGGCTTGGTGAAGCAGCTGACCGTGCCCTCGTGGCAAACCAGGCCGTCGCCCTCGACCACTACGCGAAACAGCAGCGTGTCATTGTCACAGTCGGTTGAGGCCGAGACGATGCGCAGGCGGTTGCCGCTGCTCTCACCCTTCATCCACAGCTTCTGGCGAGTGCGGCTCCAGAAGGTTACAAAGCCTGTTTCCAGCGTTTTGGCATAGCTGACCGGGTTGAGAAACCCCAGCATTAGCACTTCGCCCGTACGCGCATCCTGCACGATGCCGGGCACAAGGCCATCCATCTTTTCGAAATCAATTGTTGCCGTCGTATGGCCCATTTGTCCCATTGTCTTCATTTGGCTTTGACCCCCCCCACAAAAACCCCCCCCGGGGGGCGCCCGGGCGGGCTTGTGTGGTTCCTGATCTCTCTGGCCGTTTACATCAGGCCATGGCAGTCCGCCGGCATGGTAGTCCCATGGTGGTGGTGGCCGTGATGGCGGTGGCTCTGCATCTGTTTCAAACTTAAGGGCAAACCCACTGCGCTGTCAACCCTAATTTGATCCCGTTTTGAAAAAGCTGCCATTTCTACGCTTTCGTAGCCCCATGCGGCTGCTCAGTCTGCGCCGATGTGGTCTGCTCATGAAGCAGGTCAACTACGCGCTGGTATAAGCGGTTGCGCATCTCAAACCGCTCGGATGCGCTTGTAACATAGCGCACCTCGATGTCGATCCCAGAGCCGGACGGCCGCAGGTTCACCACCGGAGTCGCATTGAACCGGCTCAGGCCATCGCCGCGGGTTCCGCGCTTCCACTCCTGCTCGGCATGGCGGGTATCGTCTTCTGTTTCTTCCAACACGGCATTATGAATGCGCTCGACCATTACGCGCGGGTCTTCGGATGCGGGTACGCTGACGGTGATTTCATCCCACATCCACTGCCCGGTTGTAGAGAAGTTGAAGTACTGTCCCCGAATCGCAAAGCCATTCATGAATGTAATGCGGCGTCCTGTCGGATGTCCCCGATCCGCCAACGTCCCTGTCTCCAGCAGCGAAGTGTAGAATATGCCGATCTCGGTAACCTCGCCGCCCACGCCGTTGATCTCCACCCAGTCGCCCACGTGAATGCCATTCTTGCCCATGAGAATGAACCAGCCTAAAAACGCGAGGATAAAATCCTGCAGCGCGATAGTAAGCGCGGCGGTCGCCAGGCCCAGAATGGTGGGCGTTTGCTGCGGCAAGCCAAAAATCACCAGCAGGATCAGTACGACACCAAGAACCTGTATACCCAGTTCAAGGACAGTGCGCAGCGTGTGCATCTGCCTTCGGTCAAGCACCGGATGAGCCATCAACCGCCGCACCAGCGCATCGCCGACAACCATGCAAATGAGAATCGTGATGATCAGCGCCAACGATTGCAGTATCAGATGCAACACAATGCGGTGTTGCAGTAGAACCTGCGCTGACCACTTACTGTAAACGGTGGCAAGCTGCTGTTCGGTTTGAATGCGGTCGTCATAGATGCTGAGAATCTGGCGTACCGCACTCTTGTCTTTTATGTTGGCAAGAATCGCTGCCCGGTCGGGTGTAGTGCCTGCCGGAGTTGCTGTGCTTGCATTGGCCCTGGCCTCAAGAGCATTGTGTTCGGCAGTCAAAGTTCCTAAATCGGATTGCGTCTGTTGCAGCGCCTGCTGCAGCAACCGGTAACGGTCGCGTTGACTGCTCCATGACTCCAGCCGTGCTAACAAGGTGCGATGTTGCCCGGCAGAGACAACTGCGACCTGGCCATCGGTCTGCGCCTGGCTGTCGTATTGCCGCATCGACGCTTCGTGCGCGGTAAGTTCTGCTTGAATCTGGGAGCTGTTGTCGCCGGATGCGCGTTCAAGATCCCGCATAGCATCGGCAAGCTCGTCGGAATCAAGCCCGAGCTGAGCCTTGGCAACTTCAAGATCGTCATTGTCTGGGGTAGGCTGCGTACCATTGACCGCTGGGGTAGCAGAAGCGCCCGGCTTAGCCGTAAGGCGCTGCACCTGTGCCTGGTCTTGCTTGACCAGTTGCTCAAACTGCGCAACTTTTTGCGACAGCGCAAGCGCGTTTCCCGTAAGAGTAAGGCTCTGCGCATCGAGACCGGCCTGGCGTAGCGCCGAAGCAAATGCCTGATCCACTTCGTGATCGGCGAGACGTTCGGCATTGCGCGCATACTCAGTCTCTTCCGCTGTGACAGCCAACGGTGCCAGAGCCTGGGCGGTTTGCCAAGGGCCCAGGTCGACGAGGTTCCTCTTCAGGCCTGTGGCCCTGCGCGCCCCACCCGGCTTGTTGAGAAATGGAAGATGCGCCATTGCGTCGCGCGTGGTCCAGGAGAATACGACGCACAAAATCAGCAGCGCAAGCAGCACGACAAGGGAGATGAATCTGGTCCGGTCGAAGATGGGTGCGCGAGTGGTGCCGGGGGCCGGAGCAATTGGGGGAATTGCCATATATGCATTTTTACAGAAATTAGAGCGGCGAGGCTCCAAAAATCGTTCGCTCGCCGTACTCCGTTGAGAGCGTTGACGTTAAAGCCGCAGATGGGGATGAGCCTAACTCTGAAACCGCTCTCGGACAGTTTGCGAATTGCTGAATGCAAAGTAGAGAATGGAGCCGTGCGAACTGGGGTGCGATTCACGATGTTGACGGCGGCCGTTCTGTGCCTGTCCCTCACCGGCCTGACACTACCGGCACCCAAACCACATGTGATTCCGCCGCCCGAAGCGCGTGTCGACATCAACCACGCCACCATCGGCCAGTTGCTGACGGTCCCGGGGATGACGCGCAGTTGGGCCGGGCGCGTCGTGCGCTTCAGGCCCTACCGCATCAAAACGGACCTGGTGGATCGCGGCGTCATCACTAGCCAGGTCTACGACCGCATGAAGGATTACGTGATCGCTCACCGCGAAAAGCAGTGAGCGAACATCGTTACGCTCCAGAGGGCTATGCCGCGACTTCGTCGCCGCGCTTCAGTAGCCGGCTCAGAATCACGTAAAGCACGGGGATGAAAAACAGGTTGAGCACCGTGGAGAGCAACATGCCGCCCACGACGGTGGTTCCTACAGAACGCCGTCCCAGGGCGCCTGCGCCGGTGGCAAAAACCAGTGGAAGAACGCCGAGGATAAAGGCAAATGAGGTCATCAGAATAGGCCGAAGCCGCAGCTCTGCCGCCTCAATGGCCGCTTCCGCGATAGACCTCCCTTTGCGCCGCAACTGCTCGGCGAACTCCACAATCAGAATCGAGTTCTTAGCCGAGAGGCCGATCAGCATGACCAAACCAATCTGGCAGTAAACATCGTTGGAGAGGCCGCGCAACGCCACCAGGCCCAACGCCCCCAGCACCGCCATGGGCACCGCCAGAAGGATGATGAACGGCAGAGCGAAGCTCTCGTACAGCGCCGAGAGAGTGAGATAGACGACCAGGATTCCAAGTCCGAAAATGAGGAGCGCCTTGCCTCCGGACTCGATTTCATCCAGAGTCAGTCCGGTCCATTCATACCGCATGCCCGGCATCATGACCTTCTTCGCCAGATCCTCCATGCCCGTAATTCCCTGCCCCGAGCTGTAGCCGGGCGCAGGCGAGCCGTCGATCTCCACTGCGCGAAAGAGGTTGTAGTGCGTAACCACCGGCGCGCCGGCGCTTTCCTTCACCGTAACCAGATTGTCCAGCGGAACCATCTGCCCCGTGTCGGAACGCACGTAGTAATTATGCAGATCGCCGGCCGTCATGCGGAACGGCTGATCGGCCTGTGCATACACGCGATAAGTGCGGTTGTTGTAATCGAAGTCGTTCACATACTCCGACCCCATAAAGACGCCCAGCGTGGTGGTGATCTGCGACAGCGGAATCATCATCGCCTTGGCCTTTTCGCGGTCGATGGTGACGAGCACCTGCGGATCGTTCGCCGAAAAAGTGGTCAGCAGTCCGGTGATGTCCTTGCGCGCACGGCCTGCGCTCACAATCTGGTGGGCAACACGGTCCAGGTCAGACAGCGTATTGCCGCCCGAATCCTGCAGCATGAACTGGAAGCCGCCAAAGCTGCCCACGCCCTGCACTGCGGGAGGCTGAATAATGGCCACTAGGCCGCCGTTAGGCGCGAACATCAGTGCTCCCAGTTTGGGCGAGAGGTCGGCCACGATGTCCGCCGCCGAATGGCCTTTCCCACGTCGCTCATCGGCGGGCTTGGTGCGTACAAACATCATTCCCGCATTGGATGCGCCACCTGAAAAGCTAAAGCCCATGACGGAGAAGGCGCCGGCAATGTCAGGATTCTGATAGAGAATGGCCTGCGCACGCTGGGCCAGCGCTGAAGTGTAGTCCAGCGAAGAACCGGGCGGTGCCTGCACAATCACCATTAGCATGCCTTGATCCTCCTGGGGAATAAATCCGGTGGGGACGCGCTGATACATCCAGACCGTGGCGCCGAGGCCGACAAAAAAGATCACCAGAAGCACATAGCGCAACTGTAGAGCCACATGAATCGACTTGGCATAAGTGCTGGCCAGCCACGTGATGAATGCGTCGGCCCCGTGGACAAATGCAGCAAAAGCGCGCGAAACCTGTGGGATGTGGAGAAAGTCCAACTGCCGGGGGCGTGCTTCTTCGCCGCGCAAAAACAGGGCCGAAAGCGCGGGTGAAAGGGTGAGGGCGTTGAACGCAGAGATGGCGATGGAAAAGGCGATGGTCAGCGAAAACTGCCGGTAGAGGATGCCGGTTGTTCCAGGAAAGAACGAGACCGGCACGAAAACCGCAATCAGCACCAGGGACGTTGCGATCACGGCGCTGGTCACTTCGCTCATGGCACGCGAGGTGGCCTCGTGAGGATCTGAATGTTCCATGGCGATGTGCCGCTGCACATTCTCAATGACCACGATGGCGTCGTCCACCACTAGCCCCGTGGCCAGTGTTATGCCGAACAGCGTGAGCGAATTGATTGAGAAGCCGAAGACCTTGATAAATGCGAAGGTGCCAATGAGCGAAACGGGAATGGTGACCGCTGGAATGATGGTGGCGCGCCAGTCCAGCAGGAACAGGAAGATGACCAGAATGACGATGCCGATGGCCTCGGCAAGCGTCACCATCACTTCGCGGATCGAGTCGCCGACCACCGTAGTGGAGTCGAACGCGATGGCATATTCAAGGCCCGGAGGGAAGGTCTTCGATAACTCCTTCAGCGTGGCCTTGGCCTGCGCGTCAACGTCCAGCGCGTTGGCGTTGGAAAGCTGCATCACACCGATACCCTGTGCAGCCTGCCCGTTGTACTCCAGACGCGAGCTGTAATCTTCGGCGCCTACCATGGAGTGGCCTATGTCCTTCAGCAGAACCAGGCCATTCGCATTGTTCTTTACGATGATGTTGTCGAATTCAGCAGGACTTGTAAGCCGGCCCACCACACGCACTGGGATTTGAAAGGCTTGATTCGATCCGGCGGGTGGCTGGCCCAATTGGCCGGCGGGAATCTCGATGTTCTGCTCCGCCATTGCGTTCACCACATCGTTCGCAGTGAGCCCGCGGGCTGCCATCTTCAGCGGATCGAGCCACACGCGCATCGCGTATTTGCGCTCGCCGAAGATTCTCACATCGCCTACGCCCGGCACGCGCTTAATCGCATCCTTCACGTAGACGTCGAGGTAGTTCGAGATGAACTCGTTCGAGTAACGCCCGTCCCGCGTAAAGAAGCCGGCGCCAAACACAAAGTTGCTGTTGGCCTTGGTAATGCTGATGCCGGTGGAGTTCACCGCGGCGGGCAAACGGCCCTGCACGCTAGCCACACGATTCTGCACGTCCACGGCCGCGATGTCGAGGTCGTAGCCGGTTGTAAATGTGGTGGTGATCGTGCTGGTTCCGCTATTGGTGCTCGAAGAGGTGATGTAGCGCATCCCTTCGACGCCGTTAATCGACTCTTCCAGGGGTATGGTGACGGCTTTCTCTACCGTGTCGGCGTTGGCGCCCACATAGTTGCTGCTCACCGTAACTTGTGGAGGAGCGAGAGTGGGATACATGGCGACGGGCAGATTAGGAATGCAAATTGCCCCGGCCAGAATAATCATCAGCGCACACACGGTCGCGAATACAGGCCGGTGAATAAAAAAATCAACAAACAATGGAAGCCTACCTTCCTTTCGGTTTCGAGCGGGCGCAACTTATCCGAGGTCCGCTTCAATGCCCCGTGGGCTGATGCTCCAGAAGACCGCGCTCAGGCGCCCAGCGGCATAACCGGCATGCCGTTCACCAGGAACTGCGTGCTCGACACGATCACCTGGTCGCCCGCATTCAGGCCTGAAGAGATGGCATAGGTGTTTCCAACAGTATCGCCCAGCGTAACCGGCGTCTGGGTCGCTATAAAGTGGCCGTTCTGCTGCCGCGCCACAAAGACGAAAGTCTGGCCCCCCAGGCGCGTAACCGCCAGCACAGGCACCAAGGCCATGGGAGCCGTGCTCCAGATCACACGTGCTTTGACCATCTGCGCGTTGCGCAGCAAATCGGGAGTGGAGTGCACCGGAGCCTTGACCAGGATTCCCTGCAGCGTGCTGTCCACCTGCGGCGAAACGAAATTGATCTTCGTGCTCTCTAGCACCTTGCCACTGGTGTCGAACAACTCCACGGCCAGCCCTACGCGGCCCTGGCTGGCGCGCTCGGTGGGAATATAGATGTAGGCTTCGAGGTCCTTGTACTCATCCACCGTGGTCAGCGCGGCGGTTGAGGTACTCACCGGCGAAACGTAATCGCCCACATGCACCGGAATGTCACCCACCACGCCATCAAACGGAGCGCGAACGGTGTAGTAGGCCAGCAGTTCCTCCTGTGTCTTGCGCGACCCCACCGCAGCCTCGTAGTCCGCCTTGGCGTTGTCGTAGGACTGGCGGGCCTGGTCATAGGCATCGCGGCTGGTCACGCCCGCCTCGAACAGCTTGCGCTGCCGTTCCACTTCGATCGCGTTGTAGTCGTAGAGCGCCTTCTTTTGCCGCTCCGTTGCCAGCAGCGACGCGACCAAAGCCTGCTGTTGCCGCGGATCGATTTCCATCAGTGCCTGGCCCGTTTTCACGCGATCCCCCGACCGGACGCGAATCTGCGTCAATATGCCGTTCACCTGCGGCTGCAAGGTGGCCGAGCGGCGCGACTTGATGGTGGCCACATACTCGCTGCTCTGCGGCACTGGAGCAAAGGTCACCGCCACCGTTTTCACAGGCATCGCCTGCATCCCCGCTGCTGGGGCTGCGGACTTCTGCTGGCAACCGCTTACCGCCAGCGCCAACAGGGCAGCACAGCTTATCTTATAAATGCGTTTCAACCCGGTAGTCCTCACTAAATCCTTCTTCCCTGAGTCGTTTTGTCTGCCAGCCCGGCTTATTTTTTGTGGACGAGCCTGACGCGGGCCAAACGTCGCCAACCGGCGGTCAGATGATGGAAATTGATACGTATTCATTTGACGGTCGGTTCGCCGTCATCGTCGCAAAAAACTCACTTCCCGTTTCCAGCGACGGTCAGAATCCGCCCGTCATGCGTTCTCACCCTGCCATGCGAAGGGATTGAAGTTGGTTCGAGTGTCAAATACGTCCACTTTCTCGGCTCGCTTGAGCCAGCCCACCACCATATAGGTGACCGGAGTGGCCGCCACCTCAACCGCCACCTTGATCAAATAGGAGGAGAGAACCATCCGCACCAGCATGGCCGGAGGCTGCAATCCCACAAACGCCACCAGCACGACAACTGCGGTATCCACAGCCTGCCCGGTCATCGTCGAGCCAACGGTCCGCGTCCACAGCCAGCGGCCGCGTGTCACCAGTTTCAGCTTGGCCAGCGTATAGCTATTGGTGAACTCCCCTGCCCAATACGCCACCAGGCTTGCCGCCGCAAACCGCGGCACCAGCCCGAAAACGGTCGCAAAAGCCTCCTGCCGTTTCCACTCCGGAGCCGGCGGCAGCGCCACCGCAAGCTGCCCCATCGCCGCCAGCAGGGCCATCGCGAAAAAACCCAGCCAGATGGCGCGCCGCGAGGAGCCATACCCATACACTTCGGTAAACACATCCCCGCAAATGTAGGTCAGCGGGAACAGAAATTCCGCAGCACTGGGGCGCAACGGGCCAATCTGGCAAATCTTCGGCCCCACCAGGTTTGAGATCAACAGCACCACCACAAACCCTATGGTCATCAGGTCGAGATATTGAAAGCGCCGCATCACCTTACGAGCATAACCGACTCCCCGGCACACCACGGCCAGCCGCCCAGCGCCTCCGGCCGCTCCGCTCAGGCGGCCGCACGCGGGCACTGCTCAGTCTCGCTAGGTCGCCGCACTTTGACAGGCAACCAATGAGTTGATAGCCTTCATAAGGGCGCATACGGCCAACCCAGGCCGCAGCTGCTCTCCAAGCGTCCCCGTCGTCTAGCCCGGCCTAGGACACCGCCCTTTCACGGCGATAACACGGGTTCAAATCCCGTCGGGGACGCCAATAAAATCAACAACTTAGTCGTTACATAGTAACCAATCGGTACACTGATACGGCAATTTTACGGCAATGATGCCCCTGAGAGTGCCGTTTGAACCGTTCGCAGCGCTCGCTTGCTTTGAGAGCCTACCGAGACACCCCCCACACCCCTAGCAGCCATCCTGCGAAACGCGGGGATACCGCTCCGTCACTCCTGGGAACGAGTTGGAAATTGGGGCATGACCGAATATCGTTGCAATCCCCTTCCGGCTCATCGTTGCGTTAGCATTGGTTCACAGTCAATTTGAAGCAGAATGTTCGCCGAAAGGGACGGGATGACGATCACGTATGGCTTAGCAGAATATGACCGGCATACGGGCATGTTCGACTGGAATATCAATCTGGCGATGGATGGAGTGCAACCTGGGTTTCTGTACGAGTTCTTCCGAAGTGCAGGCGAGAATGGATGGGAACTGTGTGGCACGTTCCCATGTGGGGTGAAGGGAATGAAGCGAGCCCTGCCCGGTGGTGAATTGAGGGAGTGCGAAGACCCTACTGAGGAAATTGCGCTCATTTTCAAGCGCGTTGAATAGGGACAATGACCAATCGACTCTACTACGGCGATAATCTCGACGTGTTGCGGCATTCCATCGCATCCGAAAGCGTTGATCTCGTTTACCTGGACCCGCCATTCAACAGCCAAGCCAACTACAACGTATTGTTCAAAGCGCATAGCGGGCAGAAGTCTGAGGCGCAAATTGAGGCATTTGAGGATACGTGGCATTGGAACGACACTGCGGAGCGCGCCTTTGACGAAGTGATGAAAAGCGGGAACAGCGATGTTTCCGAGTTGCTGCGAGCATTGCGGGCATTCCTCAAAGAAAGCGACATGATGGCTTATCTAACCATGATGGCTGTTCGCTTAATGGAATTGCATCGCACCTTGAAGCCAACAGGAAGCCTCTACTTGCATTGCGATCCGACCGCAAGCCATTATCTAAAGATTCTTATGGATGGCATTTTCGGTGCGGAGATGTTCCGCAACGAAGTCACATGGAAGCGGACCACAACACACAGCGACAGCAAAACATGGAGCCGAGTAAGCGACACGTTATTCTTCTACACCAAAGGGCGTACCTTCACATGGAACACTCCGAGAGAGCCGCATTCTGAGGAATACATTGCAGACAAATACTGCAACGATGATGGCGACGGCAGGAAATACCAGCTTGACAACATGACAAGCCCGAATCCAAGACCACACATGATGTATGAGTGGAAAGGATTTCCCTACCCAGACAAAGGCTGGCGATATTCGCGCGAGACAATGGCAAGGCTTGATTCCGAAGGCCGCATCTGGTATCCAACGCGCAAGGATGGTTCACTCGATACAACGAAACGTCCAAGGCTCAAACGCTATCTTGACGAGATGGACGGTGGTGTTATGGGCGACGTATGGACCGATATTTCACCAATCAATTCTCAGGCTCAAGAGCGACTTGGCTATCCAACACAGAAACCGTTGGCTCTTTTAGAGCGCATTATTCAAGCATCAAGCAATGAAGGCGACATAGTTTTAGATCCATTTTGCGGATGTGGAACGACGATTCATGCAGCACAAAAGCTCAAACGCCAATGGGTCGGTATAGACATAACGCACCTTGCGATTTCTCTAATCGAGAAGCGATTGAAGGACGCATTTCCCGGTGTATCGTTTGAAGTTCATGGAACGCCTAAAGACTTGGGAGGCGCGAACGCTCTTGCCAATCAAGACAAGTATCAATTCCAGTGGTGGGCTGTATCACTGGTGGATGCCGTACCGTATGGGGGAAAGAAAAAAGGCGCGGACAGTGGAATCGACGGATTTATCTATTTCAAGCCAGATGGGAAGGAAACAGAGAAGGCAATTGTGTCCGTCAAGGGCGGAGAGAATGTAAACGTCGCAATGATTCGGGACTTAGCTCATGTTGTGGATCGTGAGAAGGCGAAGATTGGCGTATTCATTACGCTTGTGGAGCCAACCAAGCCAATGCAAACCGAAGCAGTTAAAGCTGGCTTCTTTGAGACTCCGTATGCGAAGTATCAAAAGATTCAATTGCTAACGATTGAGCAGCTATTTGCAGGTAAGAAGCCTGACATTCCTTTGATCGATCCATCGGTATTTAAGAAAGCTGCTGTTGAATCGACGCACAAACAAGATAGCCTTTTCTAACCGCGATTTCCGCCAGCGTTCACCAATGTTCGCACGTCATTAAATTTGCATCTTGCCTCACTTTGAGTTACTTTCTCGTGAGTGCCAGTCGGCACTAATGCAATAGGTAGCACCTTCCCAGTCGGGAACGAAGGCGAACCAGTCGGCAAGCCCGGATCAAACACAATCCACTTTGATTCGATGTAGCCTCATGGCACAGGTTCAAATTGCTGACGTTGTTGTTCCCGCCGAATTCACGGCCTATCAAGTCGAAAACTCAATGGTGAGCACAGCCCTGTATCAATCGGGCGTTGCGATTCCCAACGGGGAGATGGACGCACAGCTACAAGCTGGTGCTGAATCGTTCGCCGTACCGTTCTGGAGTGATCTGCCGGACGTTGAAGCCGACATCACCAGCGACGATCCTACCGTCAACAGCACTGCGCAGAAAGTCACCGCTGCAAAGCAGATTGTGCGCAAGTCTTTCGTTCATGCGTCATGGTCTGAAATGTCGCTTGCTTCCGAACTGAGCGGCAGCGATGCCCTGGTGCGAGTCCAGAGCCGCGTTCAAGCCTATTGGGATAGGCAATGGGAAAAGCGTCTCATCGCGTCATTGATGGGCGTGCTGTATTCCAACGTTGCCAACAATGCAGGCGACATGGTGAATGACATTCATGCGCTCGCAGGCACGGTAACACTTCCCGGTACGACTGTCACGGTCCCTGCGAATCAATTCAATGGTCAGTCAGTCATCGATACCGCTGTAACCCTTGGCGACAGGCTCGCAGACGTGCAGGCGATTGCAATGCATTCGGCGATCTATAGTCGCGCATTGAAGGCGAACGAGATTCAATTCTTCAAGCCTTCGGACAACAGCTTGCAAATCCCGACTTACAAGGGGATGGCCGTCATTGTGGATGACAACTTGACCACGGCGACCGCTGGTGTCTATGTCACCATTCTGTTTGGTCCTGGTGCCGTAGGGTATGCCGTTGCGCCTCCCCGCACTGGATACGGTACGGAAATCTGGCGCGTACCGTCTGCCGGTAATGGTGGCGGACAAACAACGTTGCACAGCCGTTTCGACGTTGCCATCCATCCCCTTGGATTCGCCTTCGCTGGTGCATCCGTGGCCGGAGTAAGCCCCACTCAGGCCGAGCTTGCCCTTGCAGCCAACTGGACGCGAGCCTACAGCCAACGCAAGAGCGTTCCTCTGGCGTTCCTGATTTCGCTGTAATCAGTTTTCCGTCAACCAACGGAACGAGGGATGCGTAGAACGATAGCTGCGTATCCCTCACTTTTTGAAATCGGAGTTATTCATCATGGCAGCACCACGAAAACTACCACCAGAGGGAGCAGCCGAAGACATACGCCGCCTCGCGTCCGAAGGTTATGGGCAAGTTGGCATTGCTGCCCATTTCAAAGTATCCCGCGATTGCCTGAAAAGGTGGATCGATGAATCGGAAGAATTGAATGACGCATACGAGATGGGCAAAGAAAGCGAACGTCAAGCCTTACACGCAATGGTCGTAGCGTCCGCTAAAGCGAATAAAGGCGCAAACGTTAATGCATTCTTTTTGCTCAAGACACGTCATGGTTACGTAGAGACTGACAACCGAGCCAAGGTGAGCGTTGACGTAGCTGTAAACAGCGTCTTAGTGGTGCGTGACCACGGCAGTGATGAGGAATGGGCAGCAAAGGCCGCAGCGCAGCAACGCGCATTGACTTCCGATTGCACCAGCCCGCTTCAAATTGAGGCTCCCCGCGCTGCTCTGGTTGACGCTGTGGCCGCTCCTGAGCCTCCTGCATACCTTCCGGCTGTCTTTGAGCCGCAGGCCGCTCCTGTGGCCGCTCTGCCCTACTACGGGCCTCCCGTGTTCGGTTGGCAGCCTCAGACTGCGCCTGCGCCAATCTGCGCACCAGAGCCTATGCCTAGCGCTCCTGCATTGTGTCCGGTTGCGCCTGTAGCTGCTCCAGTCTGGCGGGGACGGGCATAGGCCCAAACAAGAATGGCTGTCAGCGATTATGCCAACAGCCACACTCTCAAACCGCCTCGATTGATCGTTACTTCAGGCTCATACCCAAGCCGAATTGCGGCCTAGCTGGTGTGGTCGTGGTGCGTTTGGAAGTCACTCCACCAGCCCCGCTCGCTCTGTTCGCAATAATGATTGCGTTATATAGTTTCTTCTTCGCTTCGTCCTTCGATCCAAGCAAAAGAGCCTTGATGGACTCGGCAGTGAACGCGACCTGTTTACCGTCTTGCATTACGGGCTTTGAATCCGAAGGATTAAGCAGCGTTAAAACGCCGTCGCGCATCTCGATTCGATATTCAGATTCCAATGCGGAGCGCAATGCTTGGGGAGCGACGGAAATTGACTCGCATAGATCGTTGACAGGCCCATCAATGGTGAGAGCCTTAATACGAGTCTCGGCTTCCGTTGCCTTTACCTGGAGTGCAGATGCGTTTGATTCAAGCTCAGTGATGCGGGCCTTGCGCGTAGCAGCCTTCTGCGTCAATTCCGCAACGGTTTTGCGAAGCGTTTCAAGCTCCGTCGCTTCGCCATTCGGTTCAACTGGTGCGATAGGCTCTGGCATCATTCACCGCTCTCTGAAAAGTCGATGAACCCAACGAAATTCTTGAGAGTGACCTTTTTGCCTTGCTTTGTCAATTCAGTAAGAATGTGATGGAAAAGATCACGTTGCTTCGGAGCAAGTAGCGTGACATCCGCTGTCGCAACCATGAACAAACGGGCAGCTTCGTCTTCATGGAGCTTTCCCGTATCCACCCAAAGACCTTCCATCCAAAGCGGCATTGCCTGAATCGGCCCGGTAGGTTCGGTGACGTTCGGTTCATCCTCTTGCATGGCCGCAGGCGAGAGCGCACGCCTAAGTGCGTCTTCAATAAACTCGACAAGGGTTTGACCCTTGTGCCGTGCTGCCAGCTTCGCCAGAAAGAGCAACTTGGTATTGAAGTAGGAATTTACCAGTGCTCCGCGTTCTTCACTTTTTGACATGTAAGGTGTCTCCTGTAAGTCAAACAGTAGTGATAGTTAGAAACGATGTCAATACAAAAACGTATATTTCACATAAACGTTGCGCTTTTGTCTCTCTTGTGCAATTATCTCCACATGGAATCAGCCCAAAGGCACTTAGTTTCGCCATCGGTCACGACCTATTTTGATGTTAGTGAGCAACTAATCAAGACACTTCGCGTGTCATGCGCCTATTATCGCAAGCTGTCGAAGCATGGCGCACCATCGATATTAGTTGCAACCTATCATTGCGGAGCAAAGGTAATTCGTGAAGTAGTGTGCTTTGAGCATAAAGGGTTTGTGCAGGAGCAAGCTGCTATCTGGTGGCAGCAGCGAACTAACATGCCGACTCCTCGGACCGTTGACGAAGCGTTGACGCACGCTGTACACCTTCGCGTTCCAATCGCATTACGAGCGACCGCAAACACGATCAATCGTAAGTATCCCGTCATTGTCGAGTACATCTTTCGCACGATCAACTAAGCACGGAGCGTTGCAGTCATGGACAATCAAATCTTTATCAGCGTCGGCGAAGCATCGAAGCGTTTATCGTGTGGAATTACACTCATCTATGAGCAAATAAACGCGGGATGTTATCGAACAGTGAAGTTAGGCAAAAAGCGATTGATTGACGTAGCATCGCTCGAAACATTTGCCGCATCGCTCGCCAACGAATCGGGAAATGGAAGGCAAGAATGATGCCGATTCAATCGCGGCTTTCTCCTGCATTGTTGAGCCATTTTGCCGACAATTATATGGACTTCATCGACCTTTACCGGGCCAGAGTTATCAGCTACGCCGTAGCGTGCGATTGGTGCCGTCAAATAGGTAGCTACATTCAAGCGATCTATTACAGCGAATCGAAGGCGGCATAGTGAGTACATCGGCGAATCAGACGGCAGCGCTCGCCTTGGCGAGCCGTGGGCTGCATATCTTTCCGTGCAATCCTGATAAGACGCCAAGAGTCGCAGCGTGGGAACAGAATGCCACCAGCAACACTCTCAAGATTGAGGCGACATGGCAGAGCGCTCCCCAACTGTTACCGGGCCTTCCTGTCGGAGCGCATGGCCTGGTGGTCATCGATGCTGACCGCAAACCGAACGGTCCCGATGGTGTCGCAGCATTTCAAGCGCTCTGCAATGCCCATTCAATCGATCTATCCGGCGCGTTCGTTATCGAGACTCCCTCAACTGGCCTTCATTTCTATTTCCGCACAGAGACGCCATACGGGAATTCCAGCGGTTCACTGCCTGCCGGTATCGACGTGCGAGGAATCGGCGGTTACGTCATTGGCCCTGGTGCCACTCTGCCGGATGGCCGCTCCTACCGCATCATTGCAGGCACATGGGATGCTATACCGGCTCTCCCTGAGCCCCTAGCGGCCTTCCTGCGAGAGAAAGACCCCAAGGTGACGGCAACGGTCCCTGCTGCGCCTGTGGGCCTTCCTGTGACGGACAGGGAGCGAGCGTTTGCACAGGCAGCGATTGCAGACGAAGTTGCCAAGCTGTCAACCATGCGGGAAGGCTCTGGACGGAATCGGGCCTTGAATGACGCTGCTCATTCACTCGGCACAATGGATGGATGGATCGATCTAAACGCGGTCGCAAATGCACTGTGGGAAGTGTCCATCGCAAACGGCTACGTCGCCAAGGATGGCGAAGCGCAAACAAGAGCAACGATTGAATCAGGCATCAATGCAGGGCGAAGCAAGCCCCGCCCACTGCTAACGGGCAACATACCGGATATTAACGTTTCGGCTATGGTTGCTAATGGCATCGCAGCGTACAGACGCCAGCATCCCGAAACGAGTACAAGCGGGAAACCTGACAAATCTTCAAAGCGCAGTATCACACTTGTTCAATGTTCCACCATCGAAGCGAAGCCTATATCGTGGCTGTGGAACGGATTCATCCCGCAGGGCAAGTTAACGCTGCTAGCTGGTGCTGGTGGAACTGGAAAATCGACACTGGCGTTCAACTTCGCCGCTACAGTTTCCAACGCCGAAGTATGGCCCGATGGTTCGCGCTGCGACGTAGCAGCCAATGTACTCGTATGGTCGTCAGAGGATGACGCAGCGGACACGATCACACCGCGCTTAATGGCCGTAGGAGCGAATCTGTCAAGGTGCGGCATTATCAGCGGAGCAATTGACGAAAACGGTATGCGCTGCCCATTTGATGCTGCGCGAGATATGAATCAACTGCGCGAAGCAACGCAAGAGATTGGCGGAGTGTCGCTGCTCATCATTGATCCAATCGTCACAGCGGTAACAGGCGATATGCACAAAGCGAACGATGTTCGCCGTAGCTTGCAAGCGATTGTCGATTTCGCAACAGAGACAAACTGTGCCGTCATAGGCATAACGCATTTTGCCAAAGGCACAGCGGGCAAGAATTCAGCGGAGCGTGTCATCGGCTCGCAGGCGTTCGCGGCATTGGCGCGTATGGTCCTGGTAGCAGCCAAAGAAGAGGATTCCGACCATCGCGTATTCACTCGTGCCAAGTCGAACAACTCAGTCGATACAGGGGGATTCAGCTATTCCATCGAAGCGATTGAGCTTCAGTCGGGAATCGTTGCAACTCGCGTTGTTTGGGGTGAATCCTTGGAAGGATCGTCGCGTGCGATTCTTGCGAAGGTTGAAGGCGACGGCAAGGAAGACGGCGAAAAGACGAGAGCCGCGAAGCAATTTCTAATGGAGACGCTGAGCAACGGTCCTGTGCCATCAAAGGAACTATTCAAGTATGCCCGCGAAGGTTACGGCATTACCGAAGATACCCTTCGCAGAGCATATCGAGACATTGGAATGAAGCCTAGCAGAGTTGGTTACGGCTCGAATGGTGGATGGATGTGGGCTTTACCGTTTGCCAATCCGTCGCGTTAATGTCGTTCAAGTCAAGCATCCAACCGTAGGTATTTCCGTCCGGGCCAACTCGCGTTAATTGCCCGTCCTGGTTCGCACACATTGTTGAGCCTTCACCCCATTCGTTGCGCCGTACAAGCCCGCCGTTATTGAGAGCCTTCACCGTAGCCCTAAAGTCTGCCATTGAATGTTGATCCTTTCGAGAGTTAGATGCGTACCTATCTCGCACTAACACTAACTCCAGCTTAGTTAGGACACAAGGCATTCTCGAAAGAATTAACAATTTGCAGGCTGTTGTCTACATATCGTAGTTATCAAATGAATCGACATAATAAGTCGATGCGTTATTAGTGCATACCCTACTGCATAGATGGGCATCAAAGATGTGTATTCCTTCCCCATGCCCATCTTTGGAGACAGGGTATTCATTGCCGCTCAAAGATGGGGAAGCTAAGTCCTTTAGAAATCAAAGATGGGTATAAAAAAACCAATACACATCTTTGAGGCTATTTCGAGCGGTGAACATGCCCATCTTTGGCGGGAACCATTCGCCATCGGCACAACGCCACTGCGTAAAAAAGCCTGCATCCAATCGTTGCAATGCAGGCTCGATATGGGTAGCACAGTGCGATGGATCAAGCAGTCTTGGATACCAGTACGGGACCGGGCTTGACGCTGAATCCGAACGATGGTGCATTGCGCCTTACTGATTCCTGTTTGAACGTTGGGCAAAGGTGCGCGTAGTGACGCATGGTGATTCGAGTGTCTTTGTGTCCAAGTTGCTGTGCCAAGACTTCAATGGTCATACCGGCCATGAGCGAGTGACTGGCGTATGTGTGTCTGAGAATGTGGAACGTCACCCCGTCAACCTTCGCTGCGTCACAGGCTGCATTCATGGGCCGGAACTGTTCTGACGTTTTCCACGCTTTGCCGATTGAACGCAGGAACAGAGCTTCATTCGGTTTGCGTCCACTTGATAGGTGTTTGAAGAATTCGATACCAGCATCGTTCAAATCGACGTAGCGAGCTTCGCCATTCTTGCTCTGCGCAACGTAGACTTGCCCATCCTTCGGATTGAAGTCTGCAACGGTCATTGCCGTCAGTTCACCGTATCGACAGCCTGTAAGCAATGCACCTTTCACCAGTGATTGAAAATCAGGTTCACACTTGCCGACTACAGCGGTCACTTCGTCTGGTGTAAGGAATCGAACCTTTGGCACGTCAACCTTTGCAAAGGGCTTCACATCTACCCATGCCGCATCCGTGGCAATCCGCCTGGATTCCGTCTTGGCATAATTCAATCCAGCTTTGAGAACTGTAAGGATGCGGTTCGCCGTGGCCTGTCTTGCCCGCTGTGAGCCTTCGTCTACTGTCCGGTAGGCTTGGGGCTTCCCTACCTTCGTGCGGAGCCGTGGTGCTGTCTCTGCGACCGCATCACGCCATGCCTTCACTTTTCCGTGTGTCAACTTGGACAGTTCGATGGCTCCCAACGTCGGCAAGATGTGGGCTTTCACAATAGCCCCTGTCCGGTATTGAGGCTTGCGCTTCGCCTTCGCCAGATGTGCAAGGTAGTCGTTCATTGCTTGTTCGACCGTATACGCACCAGCTTGGACTTCCCCTGTATCCTCTTGCGCCTTCAGCGATGCCCATTCACGGGCCTTTGCTTGCGCCTGATCGAATGACAGGACGCGAATGCCGTCTGCGTCTTCGTAGTCATCGGCAACGCCTAGCGCTGCGATCCTACGTCCTGTTGACATGCTGAAGTGTCTAGCGATCCATGTTCCGCCTGTCGCGCCTTTCCTGTACCCGACTGACAGGCCGTGGGAGATTGCGCACCAGTACGGCTCTCTACGGGCCTTGAGAGCGGGCTTCCTGTTGAGGCGAGCGGAACGGGTATTGATTCGTGCGTCTTGACGTGTGCGAGCCATACGGCAAATGTACGGCAATGCTGTGAGCGATTGCAAGCGAATTCTGGCGAAGGCTGGCGAATAGATAATCAGAAATCGTCAATAACCATGCGGCGTTTGTAAATATGTCAGAATTCTGTGAATGCTTCAGAATCACAGCGCTATAGCCCTTTCACGGCGATAACACGGGTTCAAATCCCGTCGGGGACGCCAACAAAACAAAAGACTTACAAGAAACTCTCCAATTTGATCGACGTCCAATAACGTCCAATAAGACGCCAATCATTTCAAAATCCCCTTTCTCGGCTCAAATACCAGCCTCGCCACTTTGCTCTGGGCGCTCCGTTTTATGTCGGTCACCGCTTGTGCGTAGAGGTTCATAGTCACGCTGCTGTTGGCGTGCCGCAGTAGCTCCTGCACCGTTTTCACGTCCTCCCCGTGCGACTTCAGAATCGTCGCAAAGGAATGACGGAAGGTATGCCATCCCACCTTCCCGGCAATCTCCACCGCCTTAAGAGCCGGCCGGATGTATACCGGGAAAAGCGAGAAGGACCAGTACGGGAGTTCTCCCTTGCTTGCCGGACTGGCGAAGACCCAGTCATCGTCCATCGGGTACCCGTTCTTAATTCTCCATCGATCGAGACCATCGCAAGCCGTCTCAACGGCGAGGGCTTCAATCGCTCTGGCGGCGCAAGCGTCAGTTTTGGCGAGGCATTTCTCATTCCCTACCCCAATCGAATCTTCGGAAAGCTCTCCGATGATAGTTCGACCGTCGCCACTAATTGGCATGGTCACACCATCCTTCTGCCCGCATTCTCTCGCCGAGGACGTCGGAGCGGCGCGCCTTCAGCGCCAGCACATCCCGATCAGGGAATGGTGATGCACGGCCTGATTCTCAAAGACCAGGCGCAGAACGTCCGCATCGTGCAAACATCCGATGGAGAGACGGCAACCGCAGACATTGATGCGGGCGATTTTGGTGGGCACTGGCTCTCGCGAACCGCTCTGCACTTTACCTTCGCGCTCACCGGCGATGCCGTCGATGAAACCATCGTCGCAACGAACGTCGGCCAGCAGGATGAGCCCATCGCAATCGGAGCGCATCCGTATTTTGCATTTCCCAGCGGCGACCGCGCCCAGTTCAGAGTCCATGTGCCCGCCACCATGTTAGCCCTTGTGAATAACTACCATGAGGAATTCCCGTCCGGTAAGCTGAAGCCTGTTCAGGGAACCATCTACGACTATCGCGCGACTGATGGCGTTCCTCTGGACAATCACGCTCTCGACGACAACTTCTCGCATCTTGAGCGGACCAACGGTGCCGTCGAGGTTCGCCTTACCGGCCCCGAGGATAACTACGGCATAGCGATCGACGGTCTTTCGCCCGAGATCAAGACGGTCCAGTTGTATTCGCCTAAAGACAGAGATTTTGTCGCTGTGAACCGCAGTTCAACTTCATCGACCCCTTTGGGGCTGAATGGAAAAAATGGATACAGGGATGGTCACTCTCCATCCGGAACAGTCGACAACCTGGCATATTCGCCTGCACCTGTTTGTTCCCGTCCATCCAGCAGGAAAGTGAAACCAATCCTGTCTGAAGAACGGCTACCCAGCTCAAAGCTCGGGTACAATTTGCGCTCGCATGGAACTTCGCAAAGCACAGGTTGCCAGCTACTCGTTACTGAGGCGGAGTGTGGCCTATAAACTTGTCGGCCCATTGAATGAACCATTTCATGTTCGGTGCGTCTGTGTGTCCACCATCGTGCTGCCGCCATGCAAGTTGGCCATCCAGAAGTCCCTCGTTCGCCGGCGGCATCTTCGCAGCATAAATATCTCCTTGGATGCCGAGCCCCTCGGCGCCCAGCAGTACGAAAACACGACTCGCATCAACCGTCGCCATGAAGCTGCCCTCGTGATCGAGCCATCGCGCGTCGCCTTTGGCGGGAATGCCGTAGCTGATAAACGTGAGGCGCGGAGCACAGAGTGCGATGAGTTCATTGGAATCGACAGGAATGTCACTCGCGTTCATGCTGCCGAACGTAGCGTCGGAGGCGCCATATTGCATGAAGTTGCCGGCCATCCAGTAGTACTCGCCCCCGGTCAAGTTCTCAACCGCCTCGCCGTAGTTGCGCCGCAGAAGCGTAGCACCGCCCTTTCCGGATGATCCGACCAGCACCATGGCGAAGCGCTGATCGAATGCCATGGTCACAAGTGCAGCTTTGCCATAGCGCGAAACGCCTTCGATACCGACGTGCTTTGCATCAACTGCCGGATCGGTTTTGAGATAATCAAAGCCACGTCCCGCTCCCCATGCCCATGCGCGCAACGCGCCCCAGTCTTCCGGTTTGCGCGGCTGCCCGTGGTTCACCAGCCCGATGATGCCGTGTGTAAGACCAGCACCATCATCGGCCTGCACGCTGGCGGGATCGAACAGGACAAAGCCCCATCCGGCGGCGACCAACTGCCACGTGTTGGGAAGATCACCATCTGCAGTCAGCCGAGGAAACTGAAATGGCGTGGCCCTCACGGGTTCCCATGCAGGGTGCTGCGCAAAAACGCTCTTTAACGACGGGTCCTGCTGGATGAGCAGTGACTTCCATGCCTGGTTGATACGATTGAACTCCTCGGCGGAGGGCTCGTGCGGAGCGGGAAAGCCTGCACGCCCAAACATCATCAGCACGGGCACTGGGCCCTTGGCATTCGCAGGCGTAACCAGCGTCATGTGAATATGCACGCTGATGGCCGGATAGGATGAGTTATCCACCTTGCCGATGATGTCCTTGGCAATGACAGGCGTGAAGCCGATCATTTCGTGATCTTCGGCCACCACAGTCCAGCTGACGTTGGGCACTTTGTTGGGAACGCGCCCGTACACATACTTTGCAAACATCTCCACAAGTTCGGGCCTGCGCTGATCCCACCACAACTTCGTGGTGGTCACCTTCCTGCCGTCATTTATCGTAAGCGGGTCGGGGATATTCCGGTAGGGATTTGCGAGTGACTCATCGTAGTTGGCATGATTAGGCGCTTTCTCATTGCCGCTGGGCCCCGGACGGAGAGCCTTGATGCCCAACTGATTCATCATGTTCTGATGATCCTGTTCGGCTGTGAACCTGACTGGTGGCGGAAGAGGCGGCGCACTAATCTGCGCAACCACCCGCGGCAACCAGGCGGGCGTAACGAGGAAGCAGAGAGCTAGTCGAACGGATTGACGCACACACGCCTCCATGAATGATATGCTTTGACCGCCTTGTCAAAGCCACTTGCTTTGGGAGTCATATTAAATCGCGTGCCATGAAACATGCGCTGAAAACTTGCAGGATTCTCACCGCACTCACATTGTTCGTCACGGGCATGTCTGGGTTGTTGGCGCAAGCTGTGCCAGCGGTACCCACCTGGGTTGCAAGTTGGGGAGCCGCGCAGCAGACCCCTGAACCAGCGAACGCGCTCGCTGCGGATGACCTGCGCGATGCCACGGTCAGGCAGATCTGTCACTTGTCCTTGGGCGGCACACTGCTGCGGGTACACCTCTCGAATGCATTCGGAGCCGCGCCTCTGCATTTCACGTCGGTGCACATTGCGCGGCCGCTTTCGCCAGCATCCCAGGTGATCGACGAGGCCAGCGATCGACAGTTGACATTTGCAGGCAGAGCCAATGTGACGATTCCGTCTGGCGCGGAGTTCATTTCTGATCCGATAGCGTTTCCTGTCAAACCGCTGGCGGATCTCGCGGTGACATTTCATCTGGATTCGCCACCTGCGGGTGAGACGGGGCATCCGGGCTCACGGGCAACTTCATATATTTTGCATGGAAACTTCATTGCAGAAGCTCGACTGACAGATCCGAAACAGGTGGATCACTGGTATCAGGTTTCAGAAATCGACGTGCAATCCGTACCGGGTGCGGCAACTGTAGCAATCCTCGGCGACTCCATCACCGATGGCCACGGCGCCACTACAAATGGAAATGATCGCTGGACGGATGATCTGGCGCGCCGACTCCAGGCCTCTCCGTCAACGAGCAATATTGGCGTGGCGAACGAAGGAATCGGCGGCAATCACCTGCTGACGGATGGCCTGGGGCCAAATGCATTGGCTCGCTTTAATCGCGACGCACTGGCGCCGGCCGGCGTGCGATATCTCATTCTCTTTGAGGGCGTAAACGATCTGGGAGGTCTGGCACGCAACGGTGAAGTGTCGCCGGCAGAACACGCGGACCTTGTACAGCGAATATTTGCTGCATACAACCAGATCATCGAACGCGCTCACGCGCATGGGATACGCGTTTACGGAGCGACGATTACTCCCTATGTCGGCTCAACGTATTATCATCCTGATCTGCTGAGTGAAGCTGACCGCCAAGAGGTAAATGCCTGGATTCGCACCGCGGGCCATTTCGACGCGGTGATCGATTTCGACTCTCTACTCCGCGATCCGCAGCATCCAGATAAGTTGCTGCCCAGTTACGATTCCGGCGATCACCTGCATCCATCCCCCGCGGGTTACAAAGCGATGGCTGAGGGTGTACCCCTGGCTCTCTTTGCGCATAAATAAATCGCTCTGCCCATGAGAACAGAACACATGCCGTTGCCGCCTGCAGTAGAAGATTCTCAACGCAGCCTTGTCTGTGCGAAAGGTTCGCTGCTGAAAGCTTGTGGTTTAAGTTCGATCCGGAAAGTGGCGGGACTTATCGGCCGGGCGGCCTGCCTTGCACTCCTGCCATCCGTGTCTATGGCGTTGGTGGCACATGCAGAGACGCCGGCAAGCCCAGGCGACCCGGCGTGGCTGAGGTATCGGCTGGTTCGACAGGCTGCCGTCTTCGGTGCGAAGAACAGGGTTCCAGACGCGATTGTAGCTCTGGGTCACGACACTCTCGAACTGTCTTCCATACGCGAGTTGGAACTCGGATGGCGCGGTATGTTGAACTGTGCGCCACGTGTGCTTCAGCGTGGAGTGCCGGACGCGAACAACCGTGCTGAACACGTCGTTGTTCTGGGAACACAGGAACAGGTGCACACATGGCGGCCTGCGCTCGTCGATGGGGCGGCTCTGGGCCCGGATGGGTACCGGCTGCGTCGCGTGGGAAACATTTTGCTCGTTGAAGGCGGCGACCCGCGTGGCGTCCTCTATGGAACGTTTGCTCTACTAAAAGAGATTGCAGAAGAGCACCCGCTGACGAACCTGGATGAGCGCTCACAGCCGTCTGCGCCCGTGCGCTGGACGAATGAGTGGGACAATCCGAATGGATCAATCGAACGCGGCTATGGCGGATCTTCGATATTTTTTGATCAGGGCACGGTCCGTAGCGATCTATCAAGAGCAGCAGCCTACGCCAGGCTGTTGGCATCGGTGGGAATCAATGGCTGCACAATCAACAATGTCAATTCTGATCCACACCTGCTGCTGCCCGGCAGCCTCAAAGGAATTGTACGCATTGCCGATGCCTTTCGCCCCTATGGAGTCAGACTGTCTCTAGCGGTGGATATCGCCAGCCCTGAGATCATCGGCGGGCTCAACACGTTTGATCCGGGTAACCCGCGGGTTGTGGCCTGGTGGCGCACGAAGGTGGATGAAATCTACACCCTCATCCCGGACTTTGACGGTTTTGTTGTGAAGGCCGATTCCGAAGGGCAACCGGGCCCTTCGCACTATGGGCGCTCTCCAGCGGACACCGCCAATATGCTGGCCGCAGCGCTGGAGCCGCGCGGCGGAATCGTAATGTATCGCGCATTCGTCTATAACCATCATCTCGACTGGCGCAATCCCAAGGCTGATCGGGCGCGTGCAGCCTACGACATCTTTCATCCACTCGACGGCCAGTTCGCCCGCAACGTGATCGTGCAAATCAAGAACGGTCCCATTGACTTTCAGGTACGGGAGCCTGTATCACCCCTTTTTGCCGCACTGCGCAAGACCAACGTCGCCATCGAACTTGAGATTGCACAGGAGTACACAGGGCAGCAGCGACAACTGGTTTATCTGCCGTCCATGTGGGCGACCTACCTCAACTTCGATCTGCATGCAGGGAGCCACGACACTCCGCTGAAGAACATTGTGGATGGTAAGATCACCCGTCGCCAGCTTGGTGGGTTTGTAGGCGTCGCCAATGTCGGACTCGATGCCAATTGGATGGGAAGTTCGCTGGCTTTGGCCAATCTGTATGGGTTCGGCCGTCTGGCATGGAATCCGAACACTACCCCGGAAACCATCGCAAAGGACTGGACCCGACTCACCTTCGGAAACAATCAGACCGCCGTCTCAACGATCAGCCGCATGCTGCTCTCCTCGTGGCACATTTATGAAGACTACACGGGACCGCTCGGCCTCCAGACACTGACCAATATCGTTGGCTCGCACTACGGTCCCGATCCGCAGTCGCAGGAGAACAACGGGTGGGGACAATGGATCCGTGCCGATCACAAAGGCGTGGGTATGGATCGCACCGTTGCGACCGGAACCGGGTTCATCGGTCAGTATCCACCCCAAGTCGCGCGCTTGTATGAGTTGCTCAAAACGTGCCCGGACAACCTCCTTCTGTTCATGCACCACGTCCCATATACATACCGCCTGCACACCGGACAAACTGTTATCCAGACCATCTACGACCTGCACTACTCCGGAGCCACACAAGCTGCGGATATGGTTTGGCAGTGGCAGCACCTGAACGGCCTTATTGGCGAACCTACCTATCAACAAACGTTGAAGATGCTCGAATACCAGGCCGGGGCTGCCATCGTCTGGCGGGATGCGATTACAAGATGGTTCGAGAAGATGTCGGGTATTCCCGATGATCTGAGCCGCGTCGGGCATTATCCTAGCCGCATTACCGCGTCCGATATGCAACTTAACGGCTACACACCAGTTGATGTAACGCCGTGGGAAACAGCTTCCGGCGGTAAGGCCTATGTGTGCAAAGGCCACTCCTTCTGCACGGCGACAGCGCATTTCAACCGGCCTGCCGGGCAGTACACAATCGCGGTCCAGTACTTCGACTACCGTACTGGCGCGTCCGCGTTTCGGCTGATTTTGAACCAGCGGACAATAGGCACCTGGAGCGCGGATAATACGCTACCTGGAGAAGTGCCCAACGGGGCTACGTCCACACGCTACACTCTGCGTGGCGTTTTCCTTCGCCCTGGCGACGTGCTGACCATCGAAGGATATCCGAACGGCGGCGAGCCCGCACCCATCGACTATCTGGCGATTACATCGGAAACCGGTAGCATGGCGGGAAAGCCAACCCGATAAGCCTTACAAACATACGCAAGTCACTCTCGATCGAGTCCTTGAGAAGCGCGTGAACGAGACATGTTGTGGATCTAAGCAATCAACTTAGGTATCAGGTTGATTGGCTCTTTTCACGATAGTGAGCTGGAGCCAAGCCAGTGCACTTTTTGAAAGCTCGGCTAAAGTAATAGCGATCTACGTAGCCGAGTTTCTCGGCTATTTCCTTCACACTGAGGCTTGTCGTATCCAGGTATTCGCAGGCCCGCTGGATCCGCAACTCGTTGAGAAAGGTCATGGGGCTGACGCCAGTTATCTGATTGAACCAATAGCTGAAACGGGGCACTGAATAACCTACATGGCGTGAGTACGCTGAAAGCGTCAATGGCTGGGCAAGCGTCTCGTGCATAATATCCATTGCCCGTTCGATCCGCTCGTGTGCATCCGTAGGGCGATCTCCTAAAGGATTACGGTGCAGCAACGTCAATACGTTGATCAGGGTGCGCGACATTTCGAGCAGCGTATGCTCGTGATAGCCTCTTTCAAGAGCGCTGAAAAGCATGTGAAACTGTCGACGAATACTCTCCCATGCCGTACAGATATACACGCCTCTTTCGAATGGAAGACTTGTCCAAGAAAGAAGTTCGTCAGCAATATCACCATAGAAGTGGAGCCAGAAAAGGCTCCAAGGATCCTCATCGACACTGCCGTACCGATGAGGGATAGAACCCGGCAGGAAAAAAGCCTCACCGGCCTTGACCTGTGTCGTCTTATTTGCGATTGAGAACCAGCCTCTGCCTCTCTCCACAAAAATCAGGACCGATTCCCTGATGCCCTCGGGGCGTTCAACAAGATGGCCTTGGGTCTCTGGATAATAGCCAACGCAGGTCACTATCAAATGCCTGGTAAAGGGACGAGACTCGATCCGGCTCACAACTTGTTGAGGAACTCGATAAAACAACTGGCCCGCAAACCCTTCGGCTCTCTTCTTGTCGAGAAGATTATCCATCATTACAGGAATTTTACCCATTTTCAGTGTATCTTCAATCAAGTTAACGTGGTCGCTGTCCGTTACCTCTGAAGATCTATCCAAAATTTCGGCGAAATCGTCCTTAACGGTCAGGGTGCAAATCTGATGAAAAACACTCCTGTTACGGCAGTCATCGAGAAGATGGTAATTCCAACTTATTGCGAACCTAAGTGCTGCGAAATGCCTCTATATTCTGAGTTTCGCCAGCACCAAGGTTCGACAGGATATGCGTATCCTAACCTCGTCGTCCAGAGCGTCGAACGCGAGACCTTGACTGACGTGGAATATGACATCGTTCGCCTTGAGAACGAATACATTCGCATCCTGATCTTGCCCGCAATCGGCGGCCGCATCTTTGAGGGATACGACAAGAAGAATGATTATCATTTCCTTTACCGGCACTCCCGTATCAAACCCGTTTTGGTAGGAAATTACGGCTCATGGATTTCTGGCGGTATGGAATGGAACTTCCCCTTTCATCACCGCCCCTCAACATTTCTTCCTGTTGACTACGAACTGGAGACGTTGGACGATGGCGCAGCCATCTGTTGGCTGTCAGAGGCTTCGATCTCACCGGGGCAATACCGAATCAGAGGCACGGTTGGCGTCACATTGCGCCCGGACGCCTCATATTTCGAGACTCGCGTCATGCTGACCAACCGGACTGAGCGTGAATGCCCGTTCATGTGGTGGGAAAACGCTGGCATCCACGTTAACGATGACTACCAGCTTTTCTTCCCGCAAGATGTGAACTGGGTGCATCACCACAACGACCGCCACCATGCGACCTTCCCCATTCATAAGGGCTGGTATGCCGTCGAAAAACATGCAGAGCCTCACGACATAAGCATTCACAAAAATACGATCAAGGGAAATTCTTATTTTGCCGGTCCATCAAAATATGACTTCTTCGGGGGTTACGACCATCGCCGGCAATGCGGCATTATTCATATCGGCGATCACCATATCAGTCCCGGAAAGAAAATGTTTCAGTGGGCTTTCGAAGATCTCGGTAACGCCTGGAATGCGAACCTTACCGACTTAGACGGCGAACACGCTGAACTAATGGCCGGTTCCTTTTCTGATGATCAACCGGATTTTTCGTGGCTGGCGCCCTATGAAACCAAGACATTTTCTCAATACTGGTATCCGTTCCAGAAGATAGGAACACCTGCTTTTGCCACTCTTGATAGCGCCGTCGCGGTCGACCGCCAGAAGAACCAGGTGCGGATCGTTACGACACGTTTCCAAAATAACGCGCGGCTGCGCGTGACGTGCGGTGAAATAGTTGTTCTTGACACACCAGTTTCGCTGGCGCCTGCTGAGAGTGCAGAATTCCCAGCTACATTGACCGACGATCCCTTCCAGGTCGCTCTTTACGATGCCGACGGGAACACGCTTTTTGATTACGTTGAAGATATTCCTGAAATCATTCGGATGCCGCGTGAAAATCCTGGCCTGGTAAAACCACATGACATGGCGACAGCGCAAGAAATCACTCTCGCGGGCCGTCATGTTGAGCAATATCGTGATCCACTCTGGAAGAAAGAGGAATTCTACACCGTCGCTCTGGAACGCGATCCCGATTATATTCCTGCGCTCGTCGGTATGGCCGGTGTTCGTTATGAGAGCGGCTTGTATGAGCAGTCCCTCCATTTCCTCAATCGGGCTGAGAAGGTACAAAACGCCTATAATCAGAATCCTTCCGATGGCTCAATTAACTATTGGAAAGGACTTTGCCTGCTAGGCCTGCATCGCGATGACCAAGCTTACGATGCGTTTTTCAAGGCAGCATGGAGCCATAACGTCACTTCATTCGCGATGAATTTCATTGCGGCAATTGACGGCAAGCGCGGTGACTTCTTGAAGATGCGGGACCACGCTATTCGTGCCATCAAGCGAGAAGCAGAACATCCGATCGCAAATTCGTATCTTGCAGTCGCTGAATGGAAACTCGGTTATACCCAAGCAGCCTTGCAGCAATTGCATGGCATTGTTAAACGCGATCCCCTCGACCACCTGGCACGTTACCTACTCAATCGAATCGATGAGAAGCCTATTCACGAGTTCCTCGCGTTGCTAAACAGCAATCCATCTCAAACTTGTCTTGATATTGTTTTTGACCTAGTCAATGCAGGTCTGGAGCACGTAGCCACAGAGTTGCTTAAGGCTCTGAGAGCGGAAGGTAAGGCGTCATCAATGGCGCTATACACATTAGCCTGGCTTCTCGATCACGGTGGCTCACACGATGCGGCCGCGACAGCACGCAATCAAGCATCCAGCATTAAGCCGGTTGATACATTCCCATACCGCTTGCCTGAGATTGAGGTGCTCAATGCAGCCATGCTCTCCAATCCGCAAGATGCTCAGGCGGCTAATCTTCTTGGCTGCATTCTCTACGATAAAAAGCGCTACGCCCAAGCGGCTGGTGCATGGGAGCAGGCCATCAAGGCGGCTCCAGACTATTACATGCCTTACCGGAATCTCGCCGTAGCCAAATACAGTTACCTCGACGAGCGTATGGCGGCATTACCACTGCTGAAGAAGGCCATGGAACTTCACCCTAAGGACGATTTCCTCCTTAAGGAGGTGAATTACGTGATGGCTCGACTCGGCATTGACGCACAGAAGCGCATTGACTATGTTCTTCAAAATCTGCCAGACAAGCCGTCCGATCATCTTACCTGGGATTTGGCCGACGCGTTCAACATGACTTTGAATTTTGATGGAGCGCTAGAGACGCTCGCCAATCATAACTTCGTCGCTGCTGAATGCTGCGAAACCTATCTGACGGAAGCCTACACATTCGCATGCAGTGCCAAAGGACGATTGGCCTTGCTTAAAGACAGGCTCGAGGAAGCACTCGGCTGGTTTCGCAAGGGCCAGAAGATCCCCGCAAATTTCCGCGCGGGATGGTGGGATACGCAAGCCCTTTACTATATTCGCTACTTTGAGGCACTCACCCTCGTGAATCTCGGCCGCAGTGCTGAGGCCTATCCCATTCTCAACGGCATCATCGAGTTCATTCGCAGTGAATACAGCCCTTATATGGGTCCTGAAGTCGACTACTACATCGCCTGTTCTCATCGGCTTTTGGGTGATGAAATCATCGCCCGTAAGCACATCAGCCTGAAAGTCGTCGAGTGGGAAGCGGAGCTTGAAAGTGACATCGATCGCAAGCCGCCGGCTACAGCCGTCTATATTTCCTACATCGATGACTGGGCTAAAACCTATAAAGGAACGATTCAGGCTGCGCTGGCCTATAGCCGGTTGTTTTTTGGGGATGTTGATGGCGCTCGTCGCGGTTTTCAGCAGAGTCTTGCTCTGGCTCCTGACAACAGCAAAGCTGTCTTTGAACTGACCATGCTCGATGGAGCAGCTCACGAGCACTTTCTGAACTCACGTGCAGATTCTGAATGATTGCATGGAGATGAACGTGGCGCACGCCTACAATCATCGGTTCATTTGGCTCATCTGCCTCGTCGCAGCCATGGGTGGCCTGCTCTTTGGCTACGACTGGGTAGTCATCGGTGGCGCTAAGCCCTTCTATGAGGTCTATTTCCATATCAACGGAGCAGCCAAAGCTTGGCTTGCGGGCTGGGTGATGAGTTCCGCACTACTCGGCTGCTTCTTTGGGGCCATCCTCTCCGGGGCCATCATGGATCTGATCGGCCGCAAAAGGGTGCTCATACTTGCTGCATTCTTCTTTACGGTCGCTGGAGTCTGGACAGCGCTGGCGAATAATCTGGATGCCTTTGTACTCGCCCGTATTCTTGGCGGCCTGGGGATCGGACTTGCTTCCAACGTGTCACCCGTCTACATCGCCGAGGTCGCACCGCAACATATCCGCGGCCGCCTCGTCGCCGTCAATCAGCTAACGCTTAACATCGGCATCTTGATGGCACAGATTGTTAACTGGGCCATCTACAACCGGGCTCCAGTATCGTCAGCTGCCGCACCCGAGTCCATAGGCACTTCTTGGAACGGAACAACGGGTTGGCGCTGGATGTTTGGCGCGGAGTCTATACCAGCATTCGTATTTCTCGTTCTCGTGTTGGCCATTCCAGAGTCCCCCCGATGGCTTCTCAAGAAGTCCCGCATTGAGGATGGGCACCACATCCTGAGGATGATCGGCGGTCCCTCCTATGCAGATGACGCGGTCGTAGAGATTGAAAGAACCCTGCAGGGCAATCAGGACGTCGTCAATTACTCCTATTTATTTCAGCCTCGCCTTCTGAAAATCTTGGCCTTGGGAATTTTCATCGCTATGTTTCAACAGCTGTGCGGTATCAACGTGATATTCAACTATGCAGAAGAAATCTTTCGGGCTGCAGGATATGACGTCTCAGGGATGATGCTCAATATCGTCATCACCGGGATCATCATGCTGGTCTTTACGATCATTGCGATCATGACTGCTGATGGATGGGGGCGGCGACCGCTTATGCTATTTGGTGCAGCCGGCCTCGGCATTATCTACACAATCTTGGGCACCTGTTATCTTTTCGAAATCAAGGGACTCGTGGTGCTGATCGTGGTACTGGCCGCGATCGCGTGCTACTCGATGACGCTTGCCCCTATAACCTGGGTGTTGCTCTCAGAGATTTTTCCGAATCGCGTTCGCGGAACGGCTATCAGCGTGTGTGTGGCGGCACTGTGGATTGCCTGCTTTATGCTCACCGTCACGTTCAAACCACTTAATGCAAGGCTTGGCCCGGTAGGCACATTCTGGCTATATGGGGGAATCTGTTACGCCGGTTTTGGGGTTCTGCGAAAGTTCCTTCCCGAAACCAGCAGCAAGTCACTCGAGCAAATCGAATACGAAATGAATCAAGCGTGATACGACTGAAAGCGTTCATGAAGATACGCTTTGCCCGTGCTGCTGTGTATTTGTTCAAAGCACGCACAGCGATCAATAGTTGCCGATTAGCAATTTGCAGTATTGGTACACGACGCGCCGTGGAAGAAGCGAGAAGAAGTAATAGTCTTCGGAATCACGGCTATACAGTTCCCGGCAGGAAGAATCAGGGTTTCAAAAACAGACATCGTCATTACTTGGAGGAACTCCTCATGTCGCAGAGCAGCAGACAGAGGATCAGTATTCGGAAATTGACACGCCGCAGGATCATGCGCGTTTCCTTCCTATTTGCTGCGTTCGCCGGACTGGGACTGTCCCAACAGAATATACTTGCCGTCAAAGTTGGGCATGGAGAATTTAGGAAATGGGATTCGGTTCAGCTTTCGAACGACCTCATTCGACTCGACATCACTCCTGAATTGGGTGGACGCATTATGAACTATCAGTTGGGCCCCCATAGGTTCTTTTGGTCCAATAGTGCACTCGCGGGGGATCACCCTCCCAAAAGCCGCCTGGGGCCCGGAGGTGCCTGGCTCAATTGGGGCGGGGACAAATTGTGGCCGGCACCTCAGGGCTGGGACAATTCAGATCAATGGCCAGGCCCGCCAGATCCGATACTTGACGGTAGCCCTCAACACCTCCGCATCCTTCCCACAATTCCGGGATCTCAAGCTGTTCAGCTAACCAGTCCTCCGGATCAGAGAACTGGCATCCAGTTCAGCCGAACAATTCGAATTTTCGACAAGTCTTCGCACGTACATGTCGATGCTCAGATGAAGAATATCAGCCACAGAGTTATACGTTGGGGCATTTGGACAGATACGCAATTAGATGCAAGCGATCACCCAAACGCCGGAATGAATCACGACTTCTTCACTTATGTTCCGATGAATCCTAAGAGTTGTCATCCTCAGGGGTTTAAGGTTCTCTACGGCAGTTCTCAGAATCCAGAAATTCAGCCGAACGCAATCGATCACATGATGCGAGTGCATTTCCAGTGGATCGTCGGAAAGGTGGGAATCGATTCGAACGGAGGCTGGGTTGCGAATGTAGATGGGAGAACAGGATATGTTTTCGTCCAAACTTTTAGATTTCGTGACGATGAGCGCTATCCCGATGACTCCTCTGTTGAGGTGTGGACCAACGGCATTGGAAGTATTCATGCTTGGAAGAAGAACGTTCAAATGCCAGCGAATCCAGAAGATAATCCGTACCTCGTGGAGAGCGAGCTCATTGGTCCCTTTACAACGATCTCTCCGGGAGAACATAGCCAGTTTTCTTACGACTGGTATGCTGCAAATATCGGAGGCAACTATCCCATCGTTGCCTGCAACGATGTTGGGTGCAGTTCCGCCGAGCCATTTTTCCGCGCCAATGGAGGTTTTGCCCAATTGAGTGGCCGCTTTGCCGTCTTCTACAAGGGGCGTGCGCGGCTTGAATTTCTCAACGAGCACGGTGCAATCATTTATCGCAAACTTCTTGCAGATCACCTCGCACCTTCTGCGCCTCTTGTCGTGTCAACTTCGGTTCCCATGCCAAACAAGGCGATGAGAGTACGACTGGTGATCTACGACACGCATGGCAAGAGAGTTGGAGACATTGTTAATGCGTCCGTGAAGTGATGATTAACTTCAGCGGGTCAAACTGAGGAATCAGGAAACTACAGTGTGAACGTGGAGAATAGAATGTCCTGGAAACGTGCATTGATTCTGTTATTGATCTCCTCCTCGACGTGTCCTCTGTCTTGGGCAGAAATCAGCTTTAGCAAAGCTGACAATAGTTGGAACCTGGTCAGCGGAAATGTCGAGTATGTTCTCCACAAGGACAACGACACGGTACGGTTTGAGTACTTTGGACCAGTCGCACGCCATGCATGGCCGGCAGCCGGTCCCACAATGAATTCCCAGGTCGCTCGATATGATATCGATGGCCAGGCTGAGGGCCAGCAAATCACACCGTCGGAACTCAAGCTGGTTTCCGAGAAAATTGCACCTATCCGAAAGGACGTGGATGAGCTGCAGTTGGTCTTCGATCATCGGCGTCTGCCTTTGCGGATTCGAGTGAATTACACGGTGTGGGGTGAAACCGGAGTTATTTCCCGATCAATGATCCTGGAGAATTCAGGCACCAGCACCCTTCACCTGCAACGCCTTCCATCGCTCGCATGGAGCCTGCCTCCGGGAAACTATGACCTGACTTATCTTTGGGGAGGATGGAGCCAGGAGAGGCAGATCGGCACCGAGACGCTTGGACCTGGTGAACGGAGATTCACCTCAACCAGCGGACGATCGTCAAATAACTATTCACCCTGGTTTTGCCTGCACAATCAAAGCAACGGAACCCGCTATCTGGCACAGCTAGGCTACTCCGGAAACTGGGAAATGGGATTTAGGCGCCCGCCGCTTATTCAGGCGCATCGCTACGTAGAAGCAAACCTGGACGTCGATCTCGGGATGCGCTTCGACTTTGGTGGCTCGTTGACGCTCGATCCGGCGCAATCCTTCTCTCTGCATAAGGTTGCGTTTACAAGTTCCTCGGGAAGCTTGGACGACGCAGCTAACCAAATGCACCGCTACCAAAGGGAGTATTCATTTGCTCACAACCCAGTCAACAATCCCCCCCTTGTCCAATTCAACTCGTGGTATCCATTCCCCGGAAAAATGACAATTGCGGAGATGAAGCGGTGCGCCGATTTGGCCGCAAAGCTGGGAGCAGAAGTTTTTGTTCTCGACGCAGGTTGGTACAACAAGAAGGACTGGAGCAAGGAACTGGGCGATTATCAGGCAGATCCCGTGGCCTTCCCCAAAGGAATTGAAGAACTGGCCACCTATGTCCGACAACTGGGGATGAAATTCGGCATCTGGGTTGAGATCGAAAACATCGGCGTGAATTCCGAGATGTACCGGGCACATCCTGACTGGTGCCTGAAATACAACGGTCAACCGATTGTGCAATTCGGCCGTCTGCAGCTTGATTTTTCCAAGCCAGAAGTCCGGCAATGGGCCAGCGCGGTTATTGACAGGCTGTCTCATGACTATGGAATTCAGTGGCTAAAGATCGATTACAACATAGAGATTGGCGAACAGTTCGATCCAGCTGCGACTGACTTACGTCGCGGCGACGTTCTCTACAGTCAGATTATGAACTACTACTCATGGCTAGACGAGGTCCGCACCGCACATCCAAAGTTGGTTATTGAGAATTGCGCTAGCGGAGGTCTTCGTTTCGATCTCGGAATCATGGCCCATGCCGACACCACGTGGCTCTCTGACGAGGTCAGGCCAAAGCCATCGCTGCAGCTTGCATACGGCTGCACGCTGGAGTTTACCCCAGAGGTTTGCAACCATTGGATGGTCGGAGACACTATCGATGGCGATGTTCTACCGGGAGATTCACCGGGTTGGTGGGACTTCATGTTCCGCGTTCCAATGAACGGCCAGTTCGGCATTTCTAGCAAGGTTTTTGAATGGCCGCCTGACTTATTGGTGCACGCCACTGCCAACGTGACGCTCTATAAGAGAATACGAAGCACCGTTGCGCAGGCTGACGTTTTTCACCTGACCAAACAACCCGACCATAATGTTCCGAGAGGGTGGATGGCAATTCAATACGTCGCGCCAGGCTCAGGCAAGAGTGTCGTCTTGGCGTACCGATTGGAAGAAAGTCTGGCTGCAAGGACTTTTAAACTGCATCAGCTGACCCCATCGGCCATGTACCAAATCACAAATGACTCCAAAGATATGGGCACGATGACCGGGCGGGCCCTGATGGAAGATGGGATCTCGGTGAACCTCGATGCCCCGTGGCGTGCAACCGTAATTGAGCTGCAAACCCTCAATTTGCCTTGATGGATAACACTTTGTATTGTGTCTTAAACACGGAGATCTGAATCGCTTGAATCCCGTGGCTCATCCGATCAATGAGTTTCCATCTGGCTTGTACCTTATGACTTGTGCCAGGATGAGCTGACATCCCGCCCTCCCCGTCTTGGGCCGGAGACTTAATGACAATCTTCTCTACGAGTCGGACAACCCCGACTGTCAAGCAATAATACGCCACTCCTATCGGCAATAGGGTAAGTCTAGTCATAGCTATTCTTGGCCAATGAACAAAGATCGCTAAAGATACATTAAACGTCGTTATAAGTAAAATAACCATCCAGAACCACACATGCCTCTTTAAATCCCAGAACTTTGCAATCGCCACTGTGTTCACAGCAGTTGACGTACTCACCCAATCAATAGCTGTTCCCTTCCAGTAAAGAATGGAAAGACGATAATTGGCAAAGCGACAAGAATAACTGTCGTGAGGCCACGGTCGATTTTGCCGTCTTGCTGATCCTGCCTTTCGGGCACTTCGTCATTGCGGTCATTCGTGTGGAAAGATAACATCAATAGTGCTCCATGCAGTTGTTGTAGGAATCCCACATTTTATTCCAATCTTGAGCCGCAGAGTAAAGAGATGCTAGGTTCCCGAGAACAGGAATGACGCCAAGCTCCTTTGGGATTAGCCCAACGCTGAACTTATTTAAAATAGATGTGTATTGCGCTGGTATCTTTCCAAAAGAATCAGTTTTGGTCACATCTGCCAATGATAGACCAACACCCCCACCCGCTAGGGCTGCGTCTTGCATCTGGCTCTGAGAGCTAGAAACCGCGGCAGCAGCCGATAGAACTCCCGCTCCCAGTTGTACGCCAGCCACCAAATTTCCTTCTCCAGGCACTACCCCGATGGCGTCGAGGAATAGTGATGTTCCCCCACTTAACATTGCGCTCGCGCCACATATTTGTGATCGAGAATAGCTTGGTCCGCCTCCGCTGCTGCCGCTCAAGGAGAGGTTGCCCGGGCCCCCGCCGAGCGTGATTGGGGACGGCGGTCCAGCTGGGGGAGGAAGAGGGCAAGGGATGCGGCCCTCAGTCCCGCAGGCCACGCAGTCATCAGGAATGCCTATTACAACGCAGGTGCTCGTGGTATACCCAATATTGAGGCATAAGCTGAGTCCAATCCCCGCGGATCAATGAAACTCAAAGGGTTGTTTGCTACATACGCGTAGCGGTTCCACGATTGCGGGTTGGAAGGATCCACTGCTGCCAGGCCGGCCGGGTCCGGCGAAATCCAGCGGCCTTGTGATGGGCTAAGCCTGCGATAGGTAAAGTCATACAGGCTGGGAACCGTGTCGGAATTCTGCCCCGTGAAGGACGGATCGGCTGTCCCGGTGGCTGCGTATTGTTCGCCAAATGAGGCATAAGCGGTTTCGGAATACAAGCCTCGCGCCTGCGTAGAAGCCAGTCGCGAGCGGATTCGAGGGCCGCTTTCAATTCCCCCGGCGTGAGATAGCGCGTCCGGCCTGGAGGGAGTTGAGGCAACCGCGCACCAGCCGCCGGATTTTGATTCAGTTCTCCCCACTCCACAGCCAGCCGGAGGCAGTGCTTGAGTACGCTCATTTCCTTCGCCACCGTGCCCGGCTTCACCTCTTCCGCACGCGTTTCGATGTACTCCGTCACCGTGCGCTTGGTGATAGCCTTCGCATGCTCCGGCAAATGTGCCTTGAGTGTGTCCAGGATGCCGCCCAGCCGCCCAAAAGTAGTGGAACGTACTCGCATCCATCGCTTGAGCCTGTGTTGAAACGTACGCTCCGCGTACCACTCTTTCAGGAACAACTGTTACGCATGGCCACGACGGTGGCAGACTTCTCCGGGTCAGAGGCAGAAGAACTACGCCGCGCGGTCGGCATGCGCCGCTCCTGGGAGCGCATGAAGAACCTCGAAGGCCGGTTGTGCACTGGTATGACCGCGAACGGCGTCGATGATGCAACGCAGCAACGGATCATCGACAATATCAGTTCGTTCGCTCTCTATGGATTTCCCGAGTCACACGCGGCGAGCTTCGCCCTCATCGCCTATGCTTCGGCCTGGCTCAAGGTGAAGTACCTCGGGCCTTCACTTGTGCCTTGCTCAACAACCAGCCAATGGGATTCTATGTACCGGCGGTGCTCTTCAGTGACGCACGACGGCACGAACTGCGCGTGAAGCCCATCGACGTGCAGGTGTCCGAATCGCCGTGCACACTCGAACATGAGCCGAATGGTTCGCTTTCGTTGCGCCTCGGCACGGGCTATGCACGCGGACTGAGCCGCCAGGAAGACGAATCAGTCGTTACTGCTCGTCTTCGCGACGGTGCCTTTTCTTCCGCCGAAGATCTCGCCTTGCGCGTTCCATTACTCAATCGAAAAGAGCTCACGCTGCTAGCCCGCATCGGCGCACTCAACGGAATCCACGGAATCGAGCACAGGCGTGACACGCTGTGGCAGGTGGAGCGCGCTGGAAAACCGGAGGGACATCTTCTCCGCTAACAGAGCGAATGGCTGCGCGATGGAACAGAGATACGCGACGTGAAAAATGTGCGGCAAAGAAGAACACTCCTTGATAACACTCTGTCATCAGAAAGGTCGCCCTTTCCTCGGCCATAACAACGCTTCCACAACGTAGTTATGCCATAGAAAAGACGGCCTTCCCAACTGTATTTTTGCTCCCAGACTCTCCCCTTCAACAGACGGCGGGTGAGATATGCAGGCTAACGAACTGACCCGGCACAGAGTCCGGAGCCACATCTTGTCCGCTTCGCTGGGGCAGTCGCGATAGAGACATTTCACCTGTCGGCACAAATTTGTGAAGCATGCTCGTTGCCAAACCAATGCCGTGCCGAACTTGTGATGATCTCTTCGTGGACACGAGGCCGCTCTCCATGTTGAGAAATTCGGATTGTGCGAGTCATGGTTCCTGTCCGGCCTCATCGATCTCTTTGCCGAGATGTGCAGCTCCCCTCATAGGTAGTTGATCAAGATCGCCATCAAGGCGGAGATTGTGAAGTCTATCTTTTCGCGCTCTTGCCTTTGAAAGCTTCTTCTGGTCGCTACATAGAGTGCATCAGAGCCACGTCGCTGTTGCTTCCACACAGCTCGGATCGTGCCCTTGAAATCAACGATGAGGGTGGAATTCGAGCGACTCTTGCTCGGCCTGGGGATGTCGCTGCGGTCATCACTCGGGGACTGCTTTCACAAGATCGCTCATCTCCGGCAAGAAGACAAAGCGAACGAGGGCGCTGGGCTTTCCAACTTCGTCGAGCGTCTCCATCTGCTTTGCCTTCCAGCCGGACGGGGCTTTCTGCACGCCGGAGAGACATTGCAGCGTCTGCTGCCCCATGGCGGTCAGTTGCTGAAGCTGGTCGGCACGAGTGGAGACCTCGGTGAGACGCGGAGAGGCAAGCATCTGCCGGCGTGCGGCGGGAACGGCGTCGGAGAGATGCGTAAACCAAGCCGCGATGGCGATGCGATCCGCAGCATCTCCGCTGGGGTCGGCAAGGAGGCGTTTTACTGCGAGTGCAAACCACTGCCGCGAGGGTGGGTCAGGGCGAACGGCGTCAACAAAGCTGTCGAGCGCGGTAAGTTGATCCGTGTGCTGCGTTTGCGCCCGCTCACCAAAACTAACTGGTTCAAGGACCGATGCAACGGTGCGGAGAGCATCGATGTCCTCTGTGCCTGCGAGTTCACGCAGGCCGGCGTCCTCCGACTCAAGATGGGTGAGGCCGAGGCTTTCGAGTTCGATGGACGTGGGGACGAGGCGGCGGTACATGTCGTCCACATCGCGCACGCTTTCAGGCGACCAGAAGCGCTCGGCGATCGCAGCTGTCCGAGGCCAGATACGCGAGTCGATGGTGCGCGCGTAAATGTGCTCGCCCCACATACAGACCTCGCCGCCGAGGATGAGTTTGCGTTCGTCCGCTGTAAGGTCGGATGTCGATGGAAGCGGGTCGGCCAGGTAGTGCACGCCCGCTGGCCGCATACCGTCAAGATAGTAGGGCGCAGAGAGAACGCCTTCGTATCCCAGCTTCGCGCCCTTGAAGAGCGATGCCTCGCCGCGCCACGACTGCACAACGACATCCTTTGGAAGGCCCGGGGTGAGAACCTCGTCCCAGCCCATCATGTGCTTGTGGAGGCTGGAGATGATCTTGAGCACGCGTGTGTTGAAGTAAGCCTGGAGCGCATCATTGTCCTTCAGGTTGTGGGCCTTCATGAAGGCGAGGATGCGGGGATTCGTCTTCCAGTCTGGCGCAGGCGTCTCGTCTCCTCCGATGTGGACGTAGGCGTCAGGAAAGATAGTTGCCATTTCCGTGAGGAAGCGGCCAATAAAAGCATATGTCGCGTCGCGTGTGGGATCGATGGCGTATTCACTGACGCCAAACTCGCGGCGAATCTCAGTGGGCGTGTTTCCACTGCCAAGCTCGGGATAGGCGACAAGCCAGGCGGTGCTGTGTCCGGGCATCTCGAACTCCGGCACAACGCGGATGCCGCGTGCGCGGGCATAGGCAACGATGTCCCTTGCGTCCTGCTGTGTATAGAAGAGATCGTCGGATCCCTTGGCGGTGAGCTTGGGATAGATGTGGCTCTGCATACGGAAGCCTTGGTCTTCAGTGAGGTGCCAGTGAAAGACGTTGAGCTTTACGGCTGCCATGCCGTCGAGAGTGCGCTCGATGACCGCGACTGGCTCAAAGTGGCGCCCGCAATCGACCATGAGGCCGCGCCAGCGGAAACGGGGCGTGTCGTGAATTGTGACGGCAGGGATGACATAACCGCTGCCGTTCGGCTGTACAAGTTGAATAAGTGTTTCGAGACCGTGTATGGCCCCGAGATCATTCGGGGCGTCAATCTCCGCCACGGACGAAGTGACGGTGAGCGAGTAGCTCTCATCCTCGTCGAGGGATTGAACAGGTGCGGAGGGGTGCTCAACCTTGACGATGAGCCTGGTCGTGCCCGCAACGCCGCGCCCGGCATGTCGCAGGCCGGTGTCCATCTCGATGCGGCGCACGGCGCGATCGATCGCGTCAGTGAGACGAGCGCTGGAGACGCCTGAAACCTCGACGGCGAACGTGGAATTGAGCGCAAGCGCACCGGAAGCAACGGACATCTCCGCAGGTTGTGGCATCAGGTGGTTCTGGAACTGCATTTGTGCCGTTGCTGGTATGCCGCAGATGGCAAGCGCTAGCGCTGCCGCCGCACAGAGTCTCAATGCTGTCAAAATAGTCACCTCATCGCTCGAAATTTACCAGACCAGTTTTGATGCTGGGCGGTTCGGCTACTTCTTATTCGGCTCGTCCTTGCCGGGAACCCATAGCGCGTGGTCCGTCGTCTGCAGCGCAGGCAACTTATCTGCCTGCAGATCGAAGATCACGAGCGAATTCTGCCCTTGCTTCAGCCAGCTTCCCGGCACGAACAGCGTGGCCTGTGGACCCACATCCCACGCGCGGCCAAGAGGAACTCCATTTATCCAGGCAAAGCCTTTCTGGATGTGCGTGGTATCGAGAAAAGTATCCTCCGCCGCTGCTGGGCCGACGAGCGTGGTACGGAAGAAGCAAGGACCTACGCACGACGATTCCCGGTAGTGAAGCGTCTCTGGGTGATCCATCCGAAGGGGAAAAATGGACCATCCGGTGAGTTCCTTTCCGGCGAGCACGGCACCGTTGAGGATGCCTTTACTCTCATTGCGCAGCACGATGTTGTAATTGATGCGGCCCGTATTTTCGACTAGGATGGCGAGCTCGCGACCCTTTGCAGCGGCGGGAATATCCAGAGATGTCTGGTTAAGCCTGCGGTCAACGACGCCCACCAGAGCGCGGTCAACATAGATGCGTGCGTAGTCGTGCAGCCCATCCAGAACGAGCGAGCCCGACTGGGAGGCATCAAGATGCGTGGTGTAGAGGATGTACCCGTATGCCTGCCCAATCTCCTCCATGGTCATGAGCCGTGGCGAGGAGATTGGCTTCGGCAGGTTGTCCCAGAGGGATGCCGACTCCGCTGCGGGACGAATGGGGTAGGCTGCTGCGGCGGCAATGGGAGGCACGGGAGGAGGTTCGACACCCGTCACGCGCGTGATGGCATCGCGAAGCTTGAAGTACTTCTCACGAGGCTCACCGCGTTCGCTGATGGGCGCGTCATAGTCGTAGCTGGTGATGTCAGGCTCGTAGTCCTTGCCGTCGCTGTTCGCACCGTTCATCCAGCCAAAGCTTGTGCCTCCCCAGAGCATGTAGAGGTTGATGGAGTAACCCTTTTTGAGAAGCGACTCATACTCGGCTACCTGCTTGTCCGTATCAGTCGCTGCATGACTGTGGCCCCAGTGATCGAACCATCCGGCCCAGTATTCGCCCACCCAGAGAGGGCCGTTGGGACGGAAGGCGCGAAGGCGCGCGGTCTCTCCGCTGGCGTCGCCAGGACCGAAGTTAACCGCTGCGGGCAGATCGGGAAGCGAGCCGTTGGGCTGCTGGACACCACCGTCGGCGGTGAAGAGCAGGGTTGGATGTTCCGTGGTTCCGCCCATTCCGCTCTCCATCACAAGTTGGCGGATGGCCCGCATGTAATCGTGATCCTTGCCGAAGGAGCCGTACTCATTCTCCACCTGGACCGCGATGATGGGGCCGCCGTTGGCCAGCAGGAAGGGCTTGACGACAACACCAAGATGCTGGAACCAGTCCGCAGCGGGCTGCATGAATTTGGGGTCCAGAGAGCGAACGACAGTTGTGCGGTCCTTGAGAAGCCATGCGGGATAGCCGCCGAACTCCCACTCGGCGCAAACGTAGGGGCCTGGGCGCAGGACGACGTAGAGGCCCTCTTCCTGAGCAATTTTGAGAAATGCCGCGAGATCATTCTGGCCGCTAAAGTCAAACCAGCCTGGCTCCGGCTCATGCAGATTCCAGAAGACATAGGTTGTTACCGTGTTGAGCCCCATGGCGCGAGCCATCCGCATTGCGTAGCGCCAGCGGGCGCGTGGGATGCGCGCGTAGTGCATCTCACCGGCAAGGATCTGAAACGGATGGTGATCGAGTTGGAATTTTCCGTTTTGCAGTTCAAAGGTATGCTGCGGCGTTGCGGCCGGTAGTCGCAAGCCAGCGTAGAGAATGACGAGGATGAGTAGCCAGCACTTTTTCATGGAACTCCGACAAGTAAAACGGCATGAGGGCAAAGGATTGGGAGGGGTCCATGCCCGGATCTCTCCCGCCGGTAATTCCGCTAATCAATGCGACCGAGACGGACATGCACAATCGCAGTCTCCACCACGAACTGAAGGACGGAGCAAGAGCTAAAGCTTCTGTAGCAGGATATCTCCACTGGCAGCTCCTTCAACACGGCCGGACACCTGAACGGTTTCAGCCACGCCGGTAATGTCAAGGATTAGCTCATCTACCTTGCCGCTCACAGGCTTGATGAAGTTCGGCTCCGCGACATCGTGCAGCTTGAGCACGACATCCTTGAGGCCTGTGACCGTTCCTCCGCGCGGGACAAATCGAAGACGATACTGCTTTGCGGCATCGATCTTTGACGTCAGGTCGATGGAGAAGGCATTGTGGCGCCAACTGCCAACGGCGTTCGCCGCCCAGATTCGCGGAACAGCGTTCCAGTCGCTCGGCGGAGGCGCCGCTGTGTGGAAGACGGCCAGGCTGCGGAAGACCGGTGTCCCCACACTCATGGTCGTCAAAACACGCAGTGCATCCACGGTGATCGGTTCGACAGGTTGAATACGCTTGTGACCGATGGACGTGCCCTCACCAAGTGCATGCCATGTGCCACCAGCATGTCCTTCAATACGGTACTGCCGCACGCGTTCGCCTTTGGCAATGTCCTCCTGCAGTACAACCGTATCGATCCGCGTGGGCGCGCCTAACTTCAGGGTCACGGCGGTGCCATTTCCCGCGATCTCGGCCAGAGGGTCTGCAAAGCGCTTCCGAACCTCTAAACCGAATGCCCTGGCCGAGGCACAGTCAGGATCCGAAAGCAAACCGTCGCGGTTTACAGGAATATTGAGTAGCATCTGCGCGCCTCGCCCTACGCTGCAGTAGTAGATGGAGAGCAGTTGCGCAGGCGTCAGCACCTTCTTCTCGTTCTGGGTGCTCCAGAACCAGTCGGGGCGCCGGATCGAGACATCGACCTCGTTCGGCATCCATACGTCTCCGTCGGGATTGCTGTTCAGCGAAGTGGCCGTGCCCGTCTTTGCTTCCGCTCCGTCGATGCCGTTCCAGCACGGATACGGGGCGAAGCCGTCCTCATTGCCAACCCAGCGAATGGTCGCCGAGGGCCCCTGAAATACCATGGCATGGGGCTGATACTTCGTGAGGAGATCGCTTACTGGAGTGGCCGTTGATCCATCGAACCAGATTTCAACCAGCTCTCCATAGCGGGATAGGACCTCGGTTAATTGCTGACGATACATCGCGTCGTAACGGGCCTGCAACTCAGGAGTCTTGCAGATACCGCCCGTCTTTGCGCCGAAGTGATCGTCGCGCGGACAGACATAGACTCCCAGCTTTAACCCGTACTTCCGGCAGGATGCGGAGACGTCTTTGAGAACATCACCCTTGCCGCCTCGCCACGGTGTGTTGCGGATGCTGTAGTCCGTCGTTTGGGTCTGCCACATGCAGAAACCGCCCTGATGCTTGGCCACGAAGACGATGTACTTCGCCCCGAGATCGGCTGCGGTCTGCGCCCATTGGTCGGTATCCAGCTTCTTGGGATCGATCTCGGAAAGCGGCGTGGTGAGGTTGTCGGATTCCGCGTCCTGCCAGGTATTCGGCGCGAAGTGAACGAACATGCCCAGCTCAAGATTCTGCCAAGCGATCTGATCAGCAGAAGGAATCGCGCGGGGAGTCGATGGGGCGGGGTCGCCCGATGCCTGGCGCACAATGCCGGCCAACGCAGTCGGTACTGTCCAACGCAACGCTGTTGCCAATCCAATCTGTGCGGATCCAAAAATGAGTTGACGACGCTTCATGACTCACACCTCGTAATCAATTTGTACCGACCCAAAAAGGCAGATCGCTTCACAGTTTCTGGAGCAGAATCATTCATGTTTTTGCTCCCTCAATGTGCCCCCGATGACGGTTTCCGCCAATTCTTGCAGTATTCAGAATAGGCCGATCGGGCGAGTTGTCGATCGGATAGATCAGTTCCCTGCAAAGTATGCCATCCAGCAGCAGAACGGAATCACGAATCGCCGTCACACCACCGCGCTGCAGCACAGAGCGCAGACGATACTTTGCCGCGGCGTTGATTATCGACGATGGATTTTCGTCTGAGCCCTCCCGCCCGCATAATCTGCGCGCCGTGAAATTGCATCGGACGTTGGTACATGAAGGGCGTCTTCTTTGCCTTTTAGTTCGGTTAGAGTTCCTCATGCTGTGAGCGCCATAATTCTCTCCAGCGTTATTTCCGACGCGCTCTCTGCCCCTCGTGGCATGCCACTTCCAATCAGCAGGGCCTGGCCATATCCTTCGTGCCACACGAGAAAGCTCGCACGTTCAGATTCCGGCAGGCGCATTAAATTCAAATAGCTCAGATAAGCTCCCATTTCCGCGTCTATCAGGGAGCTAGGACCATCTAGCGCCGGCTCAACCTCGGGATGCGAGATGCGCAAATCAATCGATGTCGCGTTGCTACGAGGCGTAAACCGCGCGAGCAGACTTCGTGGCTGCGCCCTCCGCAGCGCCTCACGAATCGTCCACTGCACAAAGGTCGTCGCATACAATTGGGTACCAGATCCTCCCGTAAAAATGTCCATGGCAAATGTCCGAAGAACTGGGTCCTCGATGGAGCTCAAACCGAGTTGGTCGGGAGTCAGATGCAGGAGAGCTTGCCGCAGTCCCTCAGGACCACCGGACGCGACTGTGTTTCGTGCAGTATTGAAGAACGCCAGGAGTTGCTGCCTCGCTGCACGCAGACCATTGTAGGAAAGCGATACCACCGTCTCCATCGACGATTCGCTCCATATGTCGCCTGAGACCTGCCAATGCGCATAGGGCTCCGGATTTGCAGTCGCCCGTGCGGCAATCCACCGCCCAAGCGTCTCCGTTCCGCGATCGTCATTCGCATGCGGAAAAAATGTGCCGTAGGGACGCAACTTGCGGAAGAGCATTGGAGTCTTTGTCTCTGCGTCCAGTCGCCGATCAAAAACTAAGACAACAAATCGTGGCGCCAGCCCCGGAGTTTCCGGCCCTGCCACCGATCTGGATGACGCGAGAAGCTTCGCCGCGTCGCGAAATGTTCCGATTTGGCCAGTGCTCCACAGCTCCGCCGTCATCTTCTCCACAAATCCGGCCGGATCCGCGTACCAGTCTAGGCGCTGCAATTCCGGCGACAACCGAATCCCTGCGAACACTTGAACTGCCTCCGCTGCCGTCTGTGGCCGCGGTGGAACTAGGGACTGCAACGTGCGATCCAGATCCCGTCTCTCCGCAGGAAACAACCTGTCAGTGCGCGAAACCTGCTGCATCATCACCGCGGCTAACGGCACTGGAAGGCTCCGCATCTGCTGCTGCTGCTGAGCAGGAATAGGCGCCGGTCCGTGAGCGGTGCTCACAGCCCCAACTCCTTGATGCGTCTGCCGCTCGCCATTGGCGCGCCGCATCCCAGCAAAGCGGCAACACTCGGTGTCAGATCGGTGCAATCAATACGCCGATCTACGATCGTGTTCTGTCTGATGTCTGGACCGAGCGCCATCATCCATGTGGTGCGCGAGAGAGCATCGCCCGTGCGATGATGCTGGAATCCATTACCGCCCGAATCCTCGTCCGAATCACGTCCAAAATCGGGCATGATCAGCAGATTCGTTTTGTCCTTGTACTCGGGCTCGTTTTGGACCGTTTGCCATAGGTCCGCGCAGATCTTATCCGATCGTCGAATTCCATCAAGGTAGAGTGAGAACGCCCCCGTGTGTGCGACATCGATGTCATGCAGCGTCACCCACAACAAACTGGGCGCCAACTTCTGCATAATCCTCCGGGCTACGAAGAGCGACAGTTCGTCGGGACTGCTCAGGGTGCTGGCATGAGCGGCGAAATCCGCGAGCGATAGCTTCAGCATCGAAGCCACCTGCACCGCTGGAATTTCCTCTGCGAGCGCTACGGGCGCTTGAACGGGCGACTCGTAGTTGTCATTCAGCAGATGTTCTAACCCGGTAAATGCCGCTGTGCCGTCAGGCCGCGCCAACAGCCTTTTAGGCAATATGACGCTCGCGCCTTGACCTCTAAACAGCGCATGCGAACTTTGCCCGATACGGTTAAATCCATTGCTCGGTGCTACAACCCATGCGTCTGTCGCTGGCCGCCGTTGCTCCTTTCGGAAGTACTCAAAAACTGTGGGATTCTCTGGCGACACATCCGCAAAGTTATTGAAACGCTCATAGACCCCGGTAGCTAAGGACGCCGTTGCAACGTAGTGCCCGAGGATACCCCGATTGACAACCTGCGGAAAGAATGCCGCTTGAGGCAATAGCTCGTGGAGTAACAGCGGTATGTTTTCCTGTCCCTCCGGCGCAAAAGTCTCCTGATCCCTCGCCCCCCCACCAAAGGTGACCACAATCACCTTGCGCCGGTCAGCGGCGCGCGCCCAGGCCCGCTGCGGAAGCACACTGGAAACAGTTGTCGCTAGCGCAGAGTTGCACAGTCCTCGCACAAAGTCGCGTCGGCCGATGCGTTGAGCCGTTCGGATGCTGCGCAATTCGTTGGCTTGACTCATTGCTGACCATCCACTCCAAAAAGAGAGACGCCGCCTCATCACAGTGATAATGAGGCGGCTCGTGTTGTGTTAAGTCTAAAACGAGAGGCGCGCCGATACCTGAATTACACGCGCATCCGGAAGAATTCCACTAAACCGCGTTGAGTTGACAGCCTGACTACTGGATCCCGACAGCCCCGAATTAGGGTTGCCAAAGGTTGGGTGGTTCAGCACGTTGAATGCATCTGCACGCAATTGCACGGCAGACTCATGAAATGGAATGGCAAAGGTCTTGAACAAGGACATGTCTATCTTGTAGAACCCCGGACCCACCACCGACTGACGGCCACGTGGGCCGAACGGAATCAACCCTGCCGTGGCTGATGAAATCAGGTTGTTCGCAGGATCGGTAGCGCCCAATGTAGCCTGTGGAGGATTCTTGAAGGCGCAGGGATTGAACCACTGTTGCAAAGTCCGCGTCTTCGTTGCGCATTGGAAATTCGGCTGTGTAGCCGGGTCCGCCGTTCCACCCACCCCAAAGGGGTCACTCACACGAATGGGATAGCTCGATCCCTGGTTCGTCGACGTCAAGAAGATTGGGTTGCCGCTTTGCGCCTGGAAGATAAAGCTCGTCTTCCAATCTCCAAGTACTGCATCTGCTACTCCGCTCCGATTAAGGAAGGCCTTTCCGTGCCCAAACGGCAGTTCATATTGTGGTGCAAAGGTCAAGCGATTGCGCACATCTTGAGTGCAAGCGCCATAGTCATAGCGGAAACCAAGCGCAACAGGATTGCGATATCCGCCATACGCGCTCTGCCCAATCGGCCCGAACGCATCATCAAGGCAATGCGACCACGTATAACCGGCAGAGAAGTTGAAGCCATTTGAGTAGCGCTTGTCGAGCTTCGCCTGCAGTGAATCGTAGCGACCGATGCCTTGATTGGCCACGTTCACAATGTAGAAGTCATGGAACGGCTGGAGGTTCTGTCCATTTGCGCCCCTCGGAAAAGCAGCGTTATAGTCATTTGCTCCATAGCTCATCCGCAAGTGCTTGCTTTGGTTGCCCTGATAGCCGACCGTGAATGACAGGGTATCGCTCAACGAGTGCTGCAGGCTGAGGTTATAGGCCGTCGTAAGTGCGGTCTTCGCGTTTTGGTCGTTCGCGTAGATCGTCCCGATGCCGGCCGCGTTTGCAAGTGCTGCTGCGCTGGTTGCCGCAGCCCCAAACCCAGTCTCGAGTGTCTGTCCATTCGTCGGGCAGAGAACCCCTCCCTGGGTGGGTACGTTATAGCACTGAGGAGGAGTTGGCGAGAAATTTGCACTGACGAAGAACGGCGCATTGTTCGCTAGGTTCAGACCGAGTCCAATATTCTCGAGACCCCCATAGAATAGCCCAACTCCCGCACGAACTACGTTTCTCTGATCCAACTGGTACGCGAGGCCGATACGTGGGGCAAAGTTCAGCTTGCGTGGGTTGACCAAAGACTCATTGGAACTGTACTGCACAGCGATATTGTCCTTCGCAAAGGTCTGCAGAAGCACCGGCGCGATCGGAAAATTACGCTGCGCTACAGGAAATCAGAGATGTGCACAGAACGGCAAGCCCGCAGAAACGCCAGGGAGACACTCTCCGGCGTATCAGTTCACCGGAGACCCCGAAGCTGGCAAGACGTCCATCGCGCTCGCTATCGCCACCACCCTTTCCAATGGCCGAGTTCCGGTATCCTGGGAAACACGCGTTCCTATAACCACTCACTATGCGAGGCATCATTCGCCGGCGCTCCTTCGCCCGTAGCCGGGTCGGCCGCCTCGGTCCGAGCGCGAAGTTTGGCCACAGTCAACCAGTTATCCTTGTGTGGCCGGTCGGCGATCCACGGCGGCAGCGGCATGCAGAGATAATTGCTCAGCGCCTCGGCATAGCCCTCATAAAGCATCCGCATGTCGCGCAGCCTCTCCATCGACTGACCATCGCGGCAGACGCTCACTCCGCTCTCGCAGAGCAGGTTGTAGAGCTGCTCATAGCGTTCCGGAGGCAGCCTGTCGGGAGCATCATTGACCCAGTCAAGCGACAGAATCTGCGCCAGGTCCACCAACGCGTGCCGCGCCATCGCAAAGGTTAGCTGTGCCTGGCGCGCTTCATGCCCCCGCACGCCCACAATCAGCAGCGCGGAAGTGTCCAGAATGGCAGTCAGAGCGCTGAGCCAGCTCTGGTTGCTATGTTGCGAACGGAAATAACAAAGCAGCGGATAGGAGATATGGCTTTCCAACAGTTCCGCCGACCAGCGCTCCCACTCCACCAGCAGCAGAGATAAAGCCTGCTCCGCGCCTTCATAGGAGTGGCGGCACATCAGTTCGGCGGCCGTTGGCGGCGATCCGGCACGCGCATCGAGCAGCGCGATGCTCACTTCGCGGCGCGAAAACGCGCTATAGAGAACCGGAAAATAGCCCATTACAACAGCCAGAAAGCCCAGCCCCGTGCCCGCTTCAAGAATGACAAGCTCGCGCGCCCCGCCGCTGCGCGGCGTCACGTCCCCTAACCCCAGCGTAAAAATCGTGGTTCCACTTACGTACAGGTCCGACCGCAACGCAGTTCCCTGCGTCGCGTCGTTGAAGGGGCTTCCCATGGAATAGAAAATGAGCGCAAAACCCACCACCATCGCACCCGCCCACACCACCAGCAGAAAAATCAGCGACAGGGGACCGTAATAGCTGAAGGCGGATTCGCGTTTGCGTGGGTGGCGCAGCCGCCCGGCAAAAAACACCCATGGTCTCCAGGTAACAGCGTAGAAAATGCGCGTGAGCCGGAAGCGCCCCGCCGCACGGCGCGGCAGAATGATGGTCTGGAAGGCGTCGAGCAGCACGGTCAACAGGCAAACAATGCCGGCAACTAAAGCCAGAATCCGCATTGCTCCTCCTTCATCTGCGGCACGCAGTCACTTCTTGCGCCCGCTCCCAATTCCGCATCCCGTGCACCGCACCGCACAAAACCAAAAAGGCATTTCTGAAGAAACGAAGAGCAAGAATAGAAGATTTAGGCACTATTCAACAAAAGTGCTATAGACAATTTCATCATTATCGCACTAGCATTAACTCTCGATATGCGATCCAGATCACATTTAACATTTAGAACCTAACACTTAACACTGTTCGGGAGGCGTTTGTGGCGTGGAAGAACTCTGTTCTCTCCGGTCTTGGGATTCATGTGCGCTTTTGCGCGGCTGTCTTAACGTTGATTGCAGCATTCAGCCTGTCCGGCTGCGGCGGCAGTTCGAGCCCCGTGGGTGTTTCCGTCACCGCATCCGCAACCACGGTTGATGCCACAGATTCGGTAACGCTGACGGCGACGGTCGCAAATGACAAGAACGCCGCCGGAGTCAGCTGGAGCGTAAGTGGGGGTGGAGCGCTATCCAGTTCCACAACCACCTCGACCACCTACACAGCTCCCGCCGCATCCAGCACTGCTCTGACGGTGACCGTAACGGCCACATCCGTCGCGGACTCCACCAAGAATCAGACCACCACGCTGACGGTTCCTGCGGCGCCCACCATCACCTCGGCAGCCACGGATATTGCCGGCTCGGTAGGTGCAGCCTACTCGGTTCAGTTGAAGGGCAGCGGCGGCATCGCGCCCTATAAGAATTGGGCGTTGGCCAGCGGCAGCAGCGCGCTCCCGGCGTGTCTTACACTCAGTTCGGCGGGCGTGCTCTCCACCACGTCCGGTACGCCTCCCACGGCCACCTGCGCGGGAACCTACACGAATCTGATCTTCACATTTACCGATTCAGGTACGCCGACAGCTCTCACGGCGACCTCGCAGCCGGTGAGCCTGACCATTGCCGCAGCCCCGGCGATTACATTTGGCGGCTCCATGCCGACCACTGCGACCTATAACGTCGCCTACGCCGGCAGTTCTGCAGCCAGCGGCGGCGCGGGCGGCCTCACCTATAGCAAGAGCGGCAGTTGGCCCAGTTGGTTGAGCCTGAACGCAAGCACCGGCGCGGTTTCAGGAACACCCACAGCGGCTGGCACTTTCACTTTCACCGTTCAGGCAGCCGACGCTTTTGGCGATTCGAATTCACAACAATACACGGTCGCGGTCAGTTATCCCGCGATGACGATTACGGCTCCCACAATGCCAACGGGCTATGTCGGATCGGTCTATAAGCAAACCACTCTTGTGGCGACGGGCGGCACGGGCGTGGCTGCCAATTACACCTGGGCGGTGTCCGCAGGCGCGCTGCCAGCTGGGCTCAATCTCTCCACGGCTGGCGTGATCACCGGAACACCCACAGGCTCCACTGGCGCCACAAGCTTCTCCGTCACGGTGACGGACACCGTAGCAAACATAAGTTCCACCCCCCAACAGCTTTCCATCACCGTCGATGCCGGAATCACCATCAACTCCGTCACATTGCCAACGGGCTATGTTGGATCGACCTATACGCAAACCACTCTTACGGCCACGGGCGGCACAGGCGCAGGCACTTACACCTGGACGGTAGCCAGCGGTTCTGCACTGCCCGCCGGGCTCAGTCTCTCTTCCGCAGGCGCCATCAGCGGCAAACCCTCTGGCGCACCGGGCACAACAAACTTCACCGTCACGGTGACGGACACAGCGCAGAACACCAAGAACGCACAGCTTTCCATCCTCATAGACGCTGGGGTGACCGTCAACGCCATCACGCTGCCGGCCGGGTATCTCAACGCGGCTTATCCCGGTGCGACGTTCACGGCCACTGGCGGCACCGGAACCTATACCACTTGGGCCTGGACAGGGGAACCGGCAGGCTTGACCCTCAACGCATCAACGGGCGCCATCACGGGTACACCAACCGTCGCTGGCACATTCAGTGTCGTCGTAACGGCAACTGATTCGGCCGGCAACATGGGTACGGCAACGTTCCCATTGGACGTCGAAAGCACGCTCACAGTCACCAGCGCAAACACTCTACCCTCGGGCACGGTGGGCACAACTTACTCGCAGCAGTTAGCGGCTACGGGAGGTACTGGTGCGGGCACCTATACCTGGATCGTTACCTCGGGCGGCAGCGGTCTAACAACGCTCGGTCTAAGTCTGTCCAGCACCGGCCTGCTCTCCAGTACGGGCGCGCTTGCGACTCAGGGCTCCGCCACCTTCGGAGTCCAGGTGGCGGATACGGCCAGCCACACGGCAACGGCGACGCTGTCCGTTACCGTGAGCACCATGTCCATCACCACCACGACTTTGCCGGTTGGGTACACGGGATCGGTCTATCCGCAAACAACGCTGGCGGTAACCGGCGGCACCTCCCCATACACCTGGTCGGTCACGAATGGAGCCACCAGCTTGTCAGCACTCGGCCTGAGCCTGTCCAGCGGAGGCGTCCTCTCCAGTTCAGCGGCGTTAACGACTACGGGGTCGGCAAACATCACCGTGCAGGTTTCCGATTCCAACAACATCAAGGCAACAGCTTCCTATACGGTTGTGGTCTACAACCCACTGGCGCTGCCACCAACCAATCCCTCTTCTCTGCCGTCTACCGTAACCACGGGAGTGCTTTATACCGGGACAATCACCGCATCGGGCGGCAGCGGGAACTACTCCTGGGCAGTTACGGGCCTATCCGACAACCTGAGTCCATCCTCCGCTGGCAACCTGCTGACCATCAGCGGAACGCCCGGTACGGCCACCACGGTCTCGTTCACCGTCAAGCTGACTGACACCGCAACGAGCGCCACTTCCAGCCAGTCGTACAGCATCGTCGTCAGCGCCCCTGGTCAGCTGGTAAGCGGCCAGATCACACTAAACAACTGCAGCAGCGGGAATATGCCTCCGATCACGGTCAGCATCAACACAAGTCCCGTCCAGACCACAACCACCGACAGCAACGGAAACTATTCGTTCTCCAACGTGCCCAATGGCAATTGGACGGTTACTCCTTCCATCACAGCACCGCCGGCATCAGTATTCCTGCCCAATAATCAGTTGGTGTCTGTAAACGGAAGCAGCGTCACGGCTAACTTCTCCGTCGCCCTGGGCTACACGGTCTCCGGGACGGTCAGTTACTCCGGATCGCACACCGGGCAGACCTATGTGACGCTGCGGAACAATTCCTGCGGAGGAGGTAGCTCGCTCGGCACCAGCATCTCAGCGCCCGGCTCGTTCACCATCCGCGGCGTCGCTCCGGGAACCTATACCTTGACCGCTGAGATGGAAATCCAGGGCTACGGAGACGTAAATGCCTCCGACCCGTCAGTCACCCCATTCAATGTGACGGTCTCCACCGCAAACCTGACCGGCGTTTCCGTCGCAATGACCGATCCAGCGGCAGTGACTCTCGGCACCGGCCCCAAGCTCAAGACCGTGAACCCTGCGGACAAGAGCGTCCTGATCAGCTTCAAGCCCATCGTGGATAGCAATAACGTTGAGATGGCCACATCCTATACGCTCCAGTGGAGCACCGATTCGACCTTCACCTCAGTAACCGGGAGCCAGACCTTTGCCGCGTCAGGGACTAAGGGAGCGAATATCTGGGTTGTAACTGGGCTCGCCAACAGCCAGACCTACTACTTCCGCGCTGAGGGCATGGTGGGTAGTCCGGCAACTTCAACCAGTTCCTGGTCAGCGTACGCAAGTGCAGTAACCATCGGCGCACCCACCACCGGCAATACCGTGTCGGGCGCGGTCACCTTTACTGGCACCGCTACCGGCCCGCTGTATGTGGGCTTCTACGATCAGACCACGAACCAGATATATGCCGCCGTGGTGGGAAGCAAGACGAGTCCTCCGACCAGCCCTGCGCCCTTCACGGTCGACGTGCCCACCGGCTCCAATTACTACTTCTTCGGGACCATCGACCAGAACAACGACGGCTTGATCGATCCAGGAGACATTACGAATACGCATGACAATGGCGCCAACGCCGTATCCATCGCAGGAAATACGACCAACGACAACCTGACTCTGCCCAGCAGCGGAAGCACGGCCACCGTGACTACGCAGTTATGGCAACAGACCAGCACATCCGGCACCAATAGCGGCTATAACCTCTCCTTCAATGTGAGGGAAAGCAACAAGCTGCCTGTAGCCGCGGCGCTGACTCAAGGGCCCAGCGTGCTGGTTACAACGGATATTGGGGTATGCTTTGATTGCGGAACGCCCCAGTTCCAATACACTGCCAGCCTCGGCAGCGTCACACCCGTCGCGGGCGATCAATATAGTCTGCTGGTAACCTACAGCGACGGCACATCGGAGACCCTGACGGCAGCAATTAGCGCGGTGCTGACGACCTCGTCTCTTCCAACAAACCTGTCACCCACGACCGGAGTCAGCACAAGTACGACGCCGACCTTCTCATGGACTGACCCCACCAACGCCAGCAGCTACACCTACCAGTTCTACCTCTCAGATTCGAACGGTAACACGATCTGGCAGATACCTGGCAATAACTCCAACTCGAATGGTTTCGATAGCTCCATCACGTCCCTTACCTGGAACGTCGATCCGACGGGCGGTGGCAGCACAACGTTGATTCCCAGCTTGTCTACCGCCACGGTTTACAACTGGCAGATTCAAGCTCAGGACAGCAACGGCAACTCTGCTCAATCACAAGTGTCCTATCAGCCATAAGTTGCGATAAGCGGCATCAACAAGGGGCGGTCAACCAGACGGTTGGCCGCCCTTCTCTTTTACAACAATGTGCCTTTGTGAAAGATTGCATTCGATATCTTCTTGCGTGTTCGCACCAACCCGATGTTTCAGGAAGTTACACCAGCAACCCATGCCACACTCAGTCCATCCTTCAGTACTAAGAGCTTCCGCAGTGAATCTATCACGATGAAAGTATCGAATCCTGCGTCGATCGACCGCGTCTCTATCTTCCCTTTGCAGCATCCTTGGGCGGAGTCACCGCCAAACCTGTGCCTTCATGCAATGTGACAAACCTGTCGGCAACTCCACCAGCGAACTGTTCCAGCAGGTCATGAACAGCAGCAGGGTGCCTCCTGAGACCCGAATCCTCATCTCGTTGGCAATCTTGCCATTACTCAACCTGCACCTCTGGCAGTATGCTGGTGTGGCCATGCATACTCTGTACTCCGCGATTTTTGTACTTGCCTGCATTGCTCCGTTGACGGCACAACTTCCACCAGCCTCCTCGGCGGAAAACAATGTGGCAAAGGCACATCAGGCCCTGGAACGCGATCGCCCCGACGAAGCTCTTGCGATCTTGCAACCCTTGGCAACTGTACTGCCGCCCGTAAAGGGTGTGCAGCACGAACTGGGACTCGTCTACTATCGCACCGGCAAGCTGGCTGAAGCACAGCATGCCTTCGCACAAGCCATCGAGCAGGACGCGCAAGACAAGGAATCGGTGCAGATGGAGGGCCTGGTGTTGTATCGCCTTGGCCAACCGGCGGCGGCGATACCCTACCTGGAACGCGTGAGCCAGTGGATGCCCGGCGCCAATGCGGATGCAACCTATGTTCTGGGCCTTTGCTATCTGAATGCGCAGCGTTACGACGATGCACGCACCTCGTTTGCGATGCAGTATGGTCAGGCGCCGAATTCGGCTGCCGCCTATCTTCTGCTGGCCACCATGCTGCGCCATGCGAACCTGCCGGATCTGGCCGCCACTCAGGCCCAGAAGGCCATCGATCTCTCTCCAAATCTGCCCCTCGCACACTTCATGCTGGGCGAGATCGCGCTCTACAAATCGAACATCGATCAGGCCATCACTGAACTCGAAGCGGAGCGGCACATCAATCCGGATTACGCCCCCGTTTATGACCGGCTTGGCGACGCTTATCTGCACTTGGACAGGCTTGATGAGGCGCAGCAGGCGCTCACCAAGGCCATCGCGCTGGACACCTCGATGACCGGGTCCTTCACCAACATGGGAAAGGTGTTGCTGCGACGTCAGGATACGCGGACAGCCATCATGTATCTAAGACACGCCGAGAAAATGGACCCCGCCGATGCCACCATACACTCCTTGCTTTCCCAGGCATATCACCGAACCGGACAGGATGACGACGCCAAACGGGAGAACGCCCTGGCCTCCAAGATGCATGAGGAAAATCAGTTGAATCTGGAAACTGGAAAGTAGGCTACCGGGAAGTAGCGGAAACAAAGAGGTTGAGCGCGCGGGGCCATCATACCCGCTCAATGAACGTGAATCGTCACCATGTGGGTCTGCAGCGGCACACCGCCTCCTATAGTCGTCTGCAGCACCGCCTCAAACGGACGGATTTCGCCCTTGGGCCCGGTAATCTTCTTCAGCAGCTCGGCCGTCGTTTCCGGTCTGCACACATACTCCACGGCGGCTTGCGTGCCAAACGTTGTGAGCCCGCTAAAAATCAGGATGTGCTTGTCCGGCTGCACTCCAGGCAGCAGCGCCAGGATGGCGTAGTCGCTGGTCAGGGGGTGCTCGGGCCGCGAATAAACTGCCGGCTCTCCCGGTTTGGGATTGTGGTTTATGACCCCCGCGGAATCGGACGTTGCCATCATGGTAAAGTCAGTGGTCCCCGGCAACACGCGAAGCGACGGGTTTTCCGCGCGCGATCCGAAGAAAATGAGATTCCGCAGCTGGGCCTCATCCCAGGTCACCAGCAGGCTCCGTTTCAGGATGAACGTCGCTCGATGGGCATCGAACAATCTGGTGATGTTGTACACCGCGGCCAGTTCGCCGATGCCGGTATATGTGTCAACATAGGAGCCATCCGTGGCCTCGTTCGCTCCCTGGGGAGCGGCATAGCGCAAGCCGTTCGTTGAGTCTCCCTTGAACAGCGCATTGCTGAAGATCACAATCGGTGGGTCACCCGTCAAAAATGGCCTCCAGAACGTGTCCACTGGCGATGCCGTGTCGGCTGGCCTGTTCCATGGGTGCCAGAACAAAACGCCGATTACCAGCAGAACCGGAGCCACCACCCACGCGATATTCCTCATCCAAACGCGCTGCCCATGCGCAGGCGAGGCAGTCTCTGGCGGATGTTGCGACGCCTGCTCAGCAGGCACGGGCGTCGGCCCGGTCGCACCCCCCGCATCTACCTCTCGTATATGAAAAATGGGAAGATAATGCCCCTTCGGCATCTCCACCACAATCTTTTCCGCAACCCCCTCCTCGGCAAAATAGGAGGTCAGCTTCTGCCGCAGCAGCCGCGCATGGGTTCGAACAATGCTGTCTTCGCTGGAGTTATAGCCCGGGGGTCTGCCAAAAACGCGAATCCCGATCTGCTGTTCGGTCGCCTCTTCCGGTACTCCGCGAATTGAACACTCCGCTACGTAAAACAGAAACTGGCAGAGCCGGGCAGAGGGTTTCAGGTGCTGACTTTCGGCAATCCTCTCCACTACGGCCCATCGTGGGTCGCTGTGTACCTGGGAATCGAGTTTTGTAGCAGCACCACCGGGCATTGTCGTGGCACACCTCGGTGTGATCGGCGTCAGTGTATTATCCCGTCAATTTACGTGTCAAATCCACGCAGAAACAACAGTTAAACGTCAAAATCACCGTAAAAAACGTTGTCGAAGGTAGATCGCAACCGAGATGCTCATCAGCGGTAGATGGATCGTGTTCCCTACGCCCTTTGCCCCAAACTGCAAAACGTCATTCGGAATTCCCGATCCGACCTGCCCGGCAGCACCACGGAGACAGCCCGGCAGATTCACAAAACTCACACGAGGAACCTCGGAGTACAAATAAGCGGTGCCCTTCCTCGTAGGCACTCAAGCGCAGTCGGAATGAGATTGAAGGAGCCAGTACAAATGAACAACACACCAAAAGGACCATCCAGGAGACCAGCAATCGCCAACGGACTTCGACTCATGCTTGGCGTCTTGCTGCTGTCAGCTCTCGCGGGCAGCTTGCCGGCGGGCGCGCAGGCGGTCTACGGCTCAATTTTCGGGACGGTGACCGACCAGTCGGGAGCTGTTGTTGCAAACGCCACGGTCACAGTTACCGATATCACCAAAGGAACCTCGACTACCGTAACCACGAATGAAAGCGGCCTCTACAGGGCACAGCACCTCATCCCAGACACCTACAGCGTCCAGGCAGAAGCGCCCAGTTACAGCAAGTCGGTGGTCCCAAGCGTGATCGTCTATGCTGACACCGCCCCTGAAGTCAATCTCCAGTTGACCGTGGGCACCGTCTCGAACAGCGTAACGGTTACCGGCGGCGCCACCTTGCTGCAGACCGACCGCGCCGACGTCAGCACCATTCTGGACGAGCGGGCAGTCGAGAATCTGCCCAACTTCAATCGCAACTTCACGGCCTTTGAGCTGTTGACCCCGGGCACTACCTACATCGGATGGGGCCCCGGAGAAGGCAGCGGCAACCCACAGCGCAGCCAGTCGATTGAAGTGAACGGCCAGTTGCCCTTCGCCACCGGATATGAATTGGACGGCACCGACAACCAGGAACCTCTCAACGGCGTCGCCATCATCAACCCCAATCTCGATTCAGTCTCTGAAATGAAGGTGACTTCGCAGAACTACGACGCCGAATTTGGCAAAGCCGTGGCCGGTCTGGTCACAGCGCAAACCAAATCCGGCAGCAACGCTTTCCACGGCACCGCGTTCGAATATCGCCGCTCCGATGCGCAGCAAGCGCGCGATCCCTTCGCCAATGCTCCACCCAATAACACGCTCAGCCCGACACTCCATAACCAGTTTGGCGGATCCATCGGTGGTCCCATCAAGAGAGACAGGCTGTTCTTCTTCGCTGACTACCAAGGGCTCCGCGAAAAGACGGGCCTGTCGACGCTGACCACCGTACCCACGCTGACGGCAGAAAAATCCTGCACCTCCGGCAGCGGAAATTGCGACCTCAGCGACTATTTGAGTATCGGCCAGGTTTACAAGCCGCTCTCTCTTAACGATGCTTCCAGCGCTGGACGCACACCGTATGCGAACAACCAGATCCCCGTAGGCGATCTGTCTTCCGCATCGGTAAACTTCTTCAAGCTCTTGCCCCCGCCCAATGCTGGAGCGGCAAACGCGGTTGAAAACAACTTCGCCACCTCAGGCTCGGGCATCTTCAACACAAATCAGTCTGACGTGCGCGTGGATGACAAGACAGGACAGAACCTCCACCTCTTCGGACGCTACACCTATTTCACTGGAAATCTTTCTGGTGCCCCATTCTTCGGAGCCGCAGGCGGACTTGGTTATGGCGCCGGCAGCTTTGCCGGAACGGATGCATTCCACTATTCGAGCCTCGCGTCAGGCGGCGACTACGTCGTTTCGCCCACCTGGCTCACCGATTTCCGTTTTGGCTACTACCGGATTTACAACAACACCGCCGGGCCTAACGCCAATCAACCCTTGGGCAACCAACTCGGCATCCCCAACGCCAATGTCGGCAATCTGTCACTGAACGGAGGAATGCCGCAGTTCAATATCGACATTCCAAGCAACGGAGCCAATGGCGGCCAGAACATCGAGTACGGCACATCCGCCAACGCCACGCTGCAGCAAACCGCCCAGTATCAGTTCGTGAACAACTGGTCTCACCAGTTCGGAAACCACAACATCAAATTCGGCGCCGATTACCGCTACGGTAAGGACTGGACCCTTTCCACGCAAAGCAATGCCCTGCGGGCCGGCACGTACTTCTTTGCCTCGCCGCGCACCTCGGGCGGAACCTCTCCCGGCCTTGGTTTTGCCACCTTCCTGCTGGGCGACGCAACAACCTTCTGGCGCACGCAAACAGCCAATGAAAACGCGCAAACGCGCCAGACGCGCTTCTTCGCCTACGCGCAGGATCAGTGGCACGCAACCTCCAAGCTCACCGTTGATTACGGCGTTCGCTGGGAGCTATATACCCCTGAACGAGTCACTGCCGCTGGTGCCGGTGGTTTGCTGAGCCTCGATAACGGCATCCTCGGTATTGCAGGCGTTGGCAAGTATAACGATGCCGTCAACGTGAAAAACAATCTCACCATGTTTGCGCCGCGCCTTGGGATTGCCTATCAGTTCCTTCCCAAGACTGTGATCCGTGCCGGCTTTGGCACGGTCTACGGCCAAGGCTGGGCAGGTGACAGCTTTGGCGGCGTCCTCACCGGTTCGTTCCCAACCCAGGTCCAGCAGAACATTACCCCCCAGTACAACACCGCCGCAGTATTTAATCTCACCAGTACCGAAGACGGTGTGGCCCCCGGACCTCCGGCCTACACGTTCCCCTCCTACCCAAGTGACGGAGCGTATCCGCTGCCGAATGGCATTTACCAGATTGCACGTCCAGGCTACGTCCGGCTACCAACCGTTCAGGGCTGGAACCTGACTTTGCAACAGGAACTCACCTCGACGTTCTCGTTCCAAATCGGCTATGTAGGCAGTCAGGCTTACCACAACATGTTCGAGTCTTCTCCGTCCTTCAACGTCAATGAGGCCACCGTGAACGGCTTCGCTCAAGGCGCCTCAATCGACAGTCGCGAGCCTTATTTCAACGGCGACGCGCAAACGCTTTGGGGCGTAAAAGGAGGCCATCCATTCGGCTGGGCGCAACGCATCGACTATATGGCCAACGAGGCGACCGGCAGCTACAACGCGCTGCAGATCGTCGTCAACAAGCGCGTCAGTTCGGGCCTTTCGTTCCTCGCCCACTACACCTGGTCTCATGCCCTCGGTCATGAGTCCTACCAATTCCTCATCGATCCCAAGATTGGCCGCGGCAACGGCTATTACAACCGTCGTCACGCATTTGTCTTTGCCGGAGACTACGATCTACCCTTCGGCAGAAACAAGCAGTTCTTTTCCGGCATACCGGGATGGGCCAGTCAGATTATCGGTGGATTCCAATTGAACGGGACACTGACAATCGATGGCGGTCTGCCCTTTACCGCAGGCTTCGCTGAGTGCGGACAGACCAACGATGTCGGCAACAATGACGGTGCCTGCTTCCTTAACAAGACCGGCGCCAGCGCTCACCTTCACACAGGCTCGTTCGATCCGGCAACGCTGAGTGTGCCCTACATGCCTACCTCACCCTATCCGTTGACTCCGCCCGGAACGCCGAATAATTCGTTCGGCGCTTTTGCCCGGCCGGCAATCGGAACCTGGGGCAACCTTGGACGCGATTCACTCTGGGGCCCGGGTCTGGTCAATGTGGATGCCTCGCTCGCCAAGAGCTTCAATCTGTGGGAAGGCGTGCAGATGCAGTTGATCGCGCAAGCGTTCAACGCCCTCAATCACGTGAACTACGGGCAGCCGAATAACTGCGTCGACTGCGGAGGCAATGCCGGCACCATTCAAGGCACCGTCTCTGAACAGGATGGAACTTCGTTGCGCCGCCTGCAATTTGCTGCGCGCTTCAACTTCTAAACCTCAACCCATAACTAGGAATGGCGAGCCAACTGGCTCGCCATTCCGCACGATTCCGGGCACTCAACACGTGCGACGCGACTCGCATGGCGATCGTTTCCAGCCCCTCGGAAACTTGCATGCCACTCGGTCCCATATCCGGAAGCAAACACACGGTCTTCCCGTCGTTAAGGAGTGCGGCGCCATTGGCAAACCATAACGTTGTCCGAGTCCTTGCGCTCCTCGGCATCCTCTGTATTGCAATGCCTGCGTGTCCGCAAACTGCGCCCGAGCCCCTCCCTGCGCTGCCAGCATTCCCTTTGGACTCAACGCCGGGGCAGCCGTCTATCCAGCGCGAGGCTGTTCCCGCGCGGCCGTTCTCCGTCGTCGGCACGCGCGGAGCCGTCCTCGGCCAACAGGACGGTTCCTGTGAACTTTGGCTCTTCCCCTGGAAGATTCTCAGCAATCTGCATATCTCCGCGCAGATGGATAACTACCCGGTCCCTATCGACGTCAACCAGCACGCATCCTTGATCGACGTTCGGCCCGACTCCACCGTCATCACCTTCGCACATGCTAACTTCACAATCCGCGAAGTGATCCTGGCCCCAGCCCATGCTTCAGAGTCCGCGGGTGCGCAGATCCTCTACCAGATTCAAGCCGTTCGTCCCATGACGCTCACCTTCAGTTTCACCCCCAACATGCAGCGCATGTGGCCTGCAGAATCGGACGACCGGCCCAGTCCGGAATGGATAGCCACCGGCAAGTCGAGCGGCTTTTACATCCTGCATCTCAATTTCCCTGATCACGCCGCCGCTCTCGCCATGCCCACCGCGGAGCCCGGCATCCTCGTGCCCTACCAGGAACGCCCGACATCTTATCCCCTGCAGTTCGTCTTGCGATTCGATCCGGCACGCGACGCGCACACGCTCTTTCCCCTGCTCGTGGCGACTGCGGATACGCCAGCCAAAACAACCGAACATGCGTTCGCGCAGCAGCTCGCTACACTGGATCGTTCCACTCCATCGGCCTACAAAGAAAACCAGTCCTACTATCAACATTTGCTCGCGACAGACATGTGCATCGAAACCCCGGACACCACGCTGAACGACGCCTTTTCAAGAGCGGAAATCTCCATCGCGCAACTCCGTGTAGAGACAACGCCAGACCACACTGAAGAGGCGCTCACTGCCGGATTTCTTGGGTCGGGAGACTCCGTAAGGCCAGGCTTCGGATGGTTCTTCGGCCGCGATGCACTCTGGACGCTTTACGCAACCAACAGCGTGGGCAGCTTCAAAACCACACGCGACGAAATTGAGTTCCTCCTCCGTCGCCAAAGCCCGCAAGGCAAGATCCTGCACGAGTGGTCGCAGACCGCCAATCTGGTCGACTGGAAAAGCCTGGCCTACGAATACGCCTCGGCAGATTCAACCGTGCTGCTGCCCATGGCCATGAACGACTACCTCCGCATCAGCGGCGACAAGGATTTCATCGCCGCGCATTGGGACAACCTGCTGCGCGCATGGCAATTCGAGCGCACGCACGACGCAGACGGCGACGGAATCTATGACAACTCCCAGGGCACCGCATGGGTCGAGTCCTGGGTGCCCACCATGCCGCGGCAGGAAATCTATCTCGCAGTGCTCGACGAACAGGCAAGCCTTGCCTTTGCCAACCTGGCTCGCGTCACAGGCCACACTGACCTCGCCACCGAGGCCCAGGCGCGCGCCGCCCAAGTGTCCGCGCAGATTGAGAAGGAGTACTTCCTACCGAACACGAATTTCTATGCGTTCAGTTGGAATGGCCAAGGCACAACCGATCCCACTCCAACCATCTTTCCATCCGTAGCATGGTGGGACGGCGATTACTCGCTCAATCAGAGCCAAGCCATGCTATCGCGCTGGGCATCGGACGAATTCTCCACTGATTGGGGCACGCGCATCATGAGCGACCGATCGAGCTCCTATGACCCCATCAGCTACCATCAGGGTTCCGTGTGGCCGCTCTTCACCGGATGGGTTTCCGTCGCCGAATATCGAACCGGCCACACTCTCTCCGGCTACGCCCACCTGATGCAGAATGCCGATCTCACCTGGTCGCAGGATCTTGGTAACACCACCGAACTTATCTCCGGCCGCTTCTTCCAGATGCTTGGACGCAGTTCTGCACATCAGCTATGGTCCTCCGCCATGGTCATCTCGCCCGTGGTTCGGGGCCTCTTCGGTCTTGCGTGGGACGTGCCCGGTAATATGCTGACGGTGACGCCCCATCTGCCCGCAGACTGGCAGAGCGCCACGGTGCGCAACATTCCCTATGGAACGACGCGGCTTGATCTCAAGTTCACACGCTCCGCATCCGAACTTCTCGTAGAAGCAATCCATGCACCCACCGGGATGCGCCTCGCCTCGCAGTCGCCCGGCGCACGCGTCCAGGGCGCCACACTGCACATTCCACTGCCTCCTGTGGAACTCGCCCTCACCCATCAACTGCCACCATTCGGCAGCGAGACGCACCAGTTGAAGGTCCTCGACCAGCAGACGTCCGGGCGGCGTTGCACACTAACCCTCTCAGGAATGGGTGGAACAACCTATAACCTGGAGCTACGCGAGAACGCCACCCGCTTGAACGTCCATGCCGATGGCGCCACCATTGGCGCATCGAATCAGGGCTTGCGCACCGTCGCTGTCGCATTTCCCCAAGGCTCCGGCTACACCACAAAGACGGTAATATTCTCCTGGTAGCAGGTGCAGGGCTCTCGCAGACTGTACAGCTATTCAGTTCATTTGTTATGAAACGCTGCATCCATTTCGCGATCAGTCTGCGATGTAACGGTGCCCTCATGAAGATGCCGATCGTTCCATCTCGATGGCCAAAGCGCGCGACCAGGCTCTGCCTATTTCTCGCGGCAACCATCTTCGCTTCATCGCCCGTGCCCGGCAAGTGTGCGCAACAAGCCCCTCCCAGCGCCACTGCCGAGAACAACCTGACACTGACCACGGATGCCGTAGCGCCGCAACGCTTCTTTGCCGTGCACGGCCGTCGCGCTCTCCTCGATGGATATGCCGCGCAAGGCCTTGAAGCATGGGCCTATCCATTCCAGATCGTGCGCGACTATCGACTGGCATTTCGCGTCGAGGGAACAACCACCTCGATCGACGGACGCGGCATTCTCTCCCGCATCGAATATAAGCCGAATTCAGTCACGCGCATCTATCTCGGTCCGGATTTTATCGTGCGTGAGAAGCTGTTTGTTCCGCTCAATCAGCCCGGTGCCATTCTCACGTATTCCATCCAGAGTAAAAAGCCTGTCGAAATCGAAGTGCATGCCACCCCAGTGCTCAATCTGATGTGGCCCGCCGCGCTGGGCGGACAAAGTGCCGCGTGGAATCCCTCGCTTGGCGCGTTCGTTCTGTCCGAGCCTGCCGACGGATTCACTGCGGCAATAGGCTCACCAGACATCGTGGCGCACGACGACGTGGTCAATCGCACATCCACCGCAGCGGACATCAGCTTTACTCTTCGCCCCAACGCCTCCAGTGTTGCGCGCGTTTTTCTCGTGCTCAACCCGCCCCATACGCCCGATCCTGGCGCACTGCTCCGCACACTCATCCGCGACCGCGAGACATTAGAGGCAGAATCTGCCGCGCATATAAGCCACTTCAGAGACGGCGTTCTACAAGTGGAAACACCCGACGCTCGCGTGAATCAAGCCATCGCCTGGTCCGAGATTGCGCTCGATCAAGCATGGGTCTGCAATTCCGATCTTGGCTGTGGCTACGTTGCGGGCTACGGCCCATCTCGTGGTGCGCGAAGACCGCAATACGATTGGTTTTTCGCCGGAGACGGCTTGATCGACGCCGATGCGGCCCTCGGCGCCGGTGATCGCACTCACGCCCGCAATGAGCTCGAGTTCATTCTCCGCTATCAAGACCGCAAAACAGGAATGATCTGGCATGAACTATCGCAGAGTGCAAGCTTCATTGACTGGATCGGCAAGTACCCGTACATGTATGTCCACGTCGACATCACCTTTCAATTCCTTGCTGTCGTCGCGCACTACGTTGAGGTAACTGGAGACATCGCGTTTGCCCGCGAACACTGGCAGGCCATTGCAGGCGCTTACCGCTACTGCCTTTCACTCATCGACCCAGCTACCGCACTGCCGCGCATCCCCGCTGACAAAGAAGGTGGCAATGAGCAGAACCGTATGTCGGACGACCTCGATCTCTCCACCAGTTGGGCCGCAGCCGCAGCAGCATTTGCGCAACTCGCCGCACACACCGGCCACACCGCTCTCGCCGACCAAGCCTCACGCGCCGGCCAGTGCGCTCGCAATGCAATCTCTCCCCGTTATTGGGATGCCGACCAATCCTTCTGGATCAGCGGCCACACACAAGATGGCCGCCTCATGCCGGAGCATCGCAGCGGCCCAAGTCAGGCGCTCACGATGCATCTCTTCAACCCACAGCAGAATGCGCTTCTGCTTGAGCAGCTTGCTTCCTCTTCCTTTCAAACTGATTGGGGCACACGCGGAGTTGCTGCGGGATCTCCTGGATTCGATCCCGAATCCTACGCCAGCGGCAGTGTCTGGCCCGTAAGCACAGCCGCATTAGCCACGGCATTCTGGTCTGAACATCGCCCGATCATTGCGCTGAGCCTGTGGCGCACGCTGCTGCCAATCACTTCGCTCGACTCTCTCGGCCACATCCACGAAGTTCTAGCCGGTAACTTCTATCGCCCGCAGACTGAGTCTGTACCCGAACAAACATGGTCATCCGCAGGCTTCCTTGAAGCTACGATCGATGGACTGCTCGGCCTGCAGATCGACGCGACCGTCAACCGGCTCGTGTTCGCTCCGCACCTGCCACCTGCATGGAGTAACCTATCCATCGCACATATCCGTGTATCCGGCGAACCAATCTCATTGTCGTTACATCGCGCCGCCAATGAACTTACTCTGCAAATCGAAAACTCCGGCGATCCTTTCCAATTCGAATTCGCGCCCGTCCTTCCACTTGGTGCAAAGCTTCGCAGCACATTGCTCAACGACCATCCAATCATCGGCACCATAGAGAACTACCCGCAGCAGACCAATGCCATAGTTACCCTGACCGCACCGCACGGAAGCAGCACGTTGCACCTTGCATTCACTGGCGGAATATCGGTGATGGAGGAAACTCCCAACCCGACACTCGGCGACGCAAGCATAGGCGTCCACATCGTCAATGTTCAACTCGATGGAACCCTGCTGACGATGGATGCCGATGTGCCGGCGAACCGCGCATCGAACGTGCAGCTTCAAACCGCATGGAGGGCGTCAGGCAGCACCGGAGCAGCCGTGCAGAAAATTGCACCGGATCTCTTCGAGTTGACGTTTACCGCGACTCCCGGCGACCCCTCGGCTTATCACCGCGTGCACGCCACCTTACATTTCACGCAATAACATGGGCAACCTTGTCTCGCTGCCTTAGCACAGGAAAGAATATGAGCGTCACGCCTAAGTTTCTTGCCCACACATCAGCGCAAAGGCTGTTTTGGATAACTCTGGTCGGCAGTCTTGCAGTGTCATGCGGCGCGAACGCACAGCAAGCGCAGAATCTCGTTTCTGTACTCAAAACTTCTGACGCGCGAATCGAAGTGCGTGCCGGCGTCGATGCACCAAAGCTCATTTCTATTTCAGGCCGCGCATCGGCTGCGTGGCACAACCGGCAGGAAGAATCGCTGCCTGCAAGCATCGAGACCAACGGCGCAGCAATCCCGCTCACTTGGCAATTGAATCCGCAACTGAGCCGTGCCGACGCTCATCACATCGTCTTTGTCTATGAATCGGCACAACCGCATCTACGTCTGCAATGGCAATGGGAAGCGCGGGCTGCCTTCGGTCCCATTGAGCACCGCATCACTGTTGAGAACCTCAGCGATCACGAGATATGGCTGCCCATGGTCGATTCGCTGCGCCTCGACTTGCGTACGGCTGCCGGCAAGTCGCTCCGCAACTTCTACGTCGAGAAGGGCGCCGATACTCCCTCCTCGCAAGGCACGCACCTTGAGACCATAAGCGAAGGTTATCGCTGGACAGGTAAGTCCTCCACCTATGCGTTTCCTATTCCAGGTGAAGCGCGCGAAGTCATCCCCGCAGAGTTTGTGTTCACCGCAGCTCAACCGCAAACAGGTTGGTATGCAGGCATCGAATTCAGCGGCCGCACGCGAATCGCTCTCTCGCGTAACGGCGACAGTCTGAAGACTGTACTGGGCCTGAACCCGGAACCCGGCCCGTTTCGTACTCGCATCGAGCCCGGCGAAAACTTTGAAGCGCCCACCATCTTCATGGGCGCCTTTGTCGGCGGCCCCGATGGCGCCGGTAATCAGCTGCGACCGTGGGTGCGCGCAGTGCTTGGGAATCCGCTCACGTGGAAGGATCCCCACTATCCTCTGACGGTGAACAATAGTTGGGGCAGTGGAATGCAGGTGGATGAGCCTCTCGCATTACGCATGATTGCCGATTCGCGCGAGTTGGGGCTGGAGATGTTTCACCTCGATGCAGGCTGGTTCCGCGGCGTCGGAGACTGGTGTCCGGACCCTAAGAAGTTTCCCCATGGCCTCGCATTTATTGCGGACGCGGCGCACAAGCAGGGACTGCGCTTCGGCATCTGGGTGGACTGGACCCAGGCCGCGCTGGACACTGAACCGGGCGCACTGAACGCACGTGATCCGAAGGTACGCGATTGGTTGATCACGGATTTACCGCCCGGCTGGAAGCCGGAAGAGTTCAAAGGGCAGACAGTCGATGTAGGCGTACCCGCTGCGCGCGACTACTTCGCCAAAGAGGTCAAGCGTATTGTCGAGAGCTATCACCTTGACATGCTTGAACACGACGGCTATCTGGTGGCGCAAGGTTGCGTGCGCAACGACCATCCGCATGCCCCGCCCAATCGTAGCACCATGCGAGTCATCCACGACTGGGCCTCCGATTTTGTGCTTGCGTCGAACTCAACCGACGTCAGTTATCACGCCGTCCGCGCCTACTACAACATCTACGAGCGGACTCGCCGCGAGCATCCGGGCTTGCTCTTTGAGATCTGCAACGACGGCGGTCGCATGGTGGACTTCGGCTCTGCGGCACACGGAGATTACTTCTCCATCACTGACACTTACGATCCCCTATCCAATCGCCGCGCGTTTTATGACACAAGTTATGTACTCCCGTCGGCAATGTTAGAGAGTTACATTGAGAAGTGGCCCGTGTCCAGCATGGATAACTTTCTCTATATGTTGCGCAGCGGCATGATGGGCTGGATGTCCATCATGCTCGATACCACAGTATGGACTCCCGAGCAGCACGAAGCAGCACGGCGCTCCATCGCTCTCTACAAACAGAAACTGCGCCCCCTCATCCGCGATGCCCGGCTATACCACGTCTCCACGCGTCCAGATGGCGTGCACTGGGACGGCATGGAGTACTGGGATCCGGTGCGCGCCAAGGGTGTGCTCTTTGCCTTCCGCGGCAGCGTTCCCGACGAAGCGGAGCATCGCTTTGTCCTCGCAGGTCTAGTCCCCAGCAGACGCTACCAGCTGCACTTCGAAGATGGTACCGCTCCCGACAGCGTGGCAACTGGCGCCGAGTTAATGACGCAAGGACTGCGCGTCCGCCTGCAAAATCCCTTGAGTTCAGAGCTGGTATTTCTCGGCAGCCTCTGAAAATGCACCGCAGTCAATCCTCAAACAGGCTTTTGCATCATTCAATCTTTCGACTGTTTCTCAAAACGTGCAACTCCTGCCGCTCCAATAGCAGCGGCCTGAGTATGCCGATGTACCATGTTCTGAAGAGGTAAAGAAGCTTTGCAAGTCTCTTCGGTCCGGCATTACCCAACGCGCATCCGGCGCTTCAGTACGATTCGCAGCAGTTTCCATTGCACGCTGAGTGTGCCGCTCCTTCCTTTGCTTCTTCTCCTTGCAACCGTTTCCGCCGTCCGCGCGCAACAGCAGCCCGGCACGCAATCCGCCTCGCCGCAAGCGAACACTGGACGTCAGCAAACCGGTGCTCCCGGAGCCTCCACCGGCGGCATGGCCAACGCCGGTCCTCACGAGGCCCAGTTTGACAGCCAACACCGCCCCATCACCGCTGGCGGCTTTGTAAAAACCGGCCCCATCGTCTTTCAGAATGTTGCCCAGGCAGCAGGGCTCACGCACTGGCATCACACGGCCGGCACTCCTGCAAAGCGCCTGATTCTTGAAGCCAAGGGTCCCGGCGTCTGCCTTCTGGACTATGACAAGGACGGCTGGCTCGACATTTATCTGGTCAACGGCTCCACCTACGATGCGCTTGCCGGCAAAGCGACTCCTCCCCACGCGGCGCTCTTTCACAACAATCACGACGGCACATTCACTGAGGTGACTCAAGCGGCGGGAGTCGCCAACGACCGTTGGGGCTACGGTTGCGCGGTCGGCGACTACGACAATGACGGTTGGCCCGACCTGTATGTGACCAATTACGGAGCCAACCGCCTCTACCACAACAACCACGACGGCACATTCACCGATACCGCTGAAAAGGCCGGCGTCACCATCGGCACATGGTCTGCGGGCGCAACCTTCGGCGATTACGACGGCGATGGACGGCTCGACCTCTTCGTTGACGGCTACGCTCGAATCGACCTGGCCAATCCTCCTATCTCCGGTTCAAAGGCTGTGGGTTTTGCTTCATGCCAATATCGCGGCGTGCCGGTAATGTGCGGTCCCCGAGGCCTCAAGGGCGAGCAGGACCATCTCTTTCACAACAACGGCGACGGAACCTTTACCGACGTAAGCAAGAAGCTGGGCGTCGACGACCCCCGCGGATACTACGGGCTTGGGGCTTTGTTTGTCGACGTCAACGGAGATGGCAAGCCCGATCTGCTGGTGGCCAACGATTCCACGCCCAACTATCTCTATATGAACAAGGGCGATGGGACGTTCGAAGATGAGAGTTATGAAAGCGGATACGCGCTCAATGAGAGTGGTCGCGAGATCGCAAACATGGGTATCGCCGCTGGAGACTACGAAAACAACGGTCATCTCGACATCGTGAACACCAGTTTTGCCGACGACTACGTAGTGCTCTTCCAGAATGACGGTACTGGATCGTTCACCGACGCCAGTTATCAAGCCGGCATCGCCGTGCCTTCCATTCCGTTTGTCAAATTCGCCGACGGGTTTCTCGACTACGACAATGACGGGTGGAAGGATCTGCTCATTGTGAATGGGCATGTCTATCCTGAAGTGGATCAACATCCAGGCTGGGGAAGCAGTTATGCTGAGCGCCACCTGCTCTACCACAACCTCAAGAATGGCAAGTTCGATCTGGTTCCCGCCGTCGAAGGCACTGGCCTTGCCGTTGTCAGCGTTGGCCGCGGCGCAGCGTTCGGCGACATCTTCAACAACGGCAAAATCGATGTGGTCATCAACAACATGGATGGCGTTCCCGTCCTGCTTCGCAACGTGAATCCGGACCACCACCACTGGGTTGAGTTGAATCTCATTGGGGGCCCCAGGAGTCCTCGCGATGCAGTCGGCGCAACTGTCTATCTCACCGCAGGCGGTATTCGTCAGCGCGGAGACGTCCTCAGCGGCGGCAGCTATCTCTCCTCCAACGATCTGCGTGTCCACTTTGGCCTTGGTGATGCCGCAGCAGTCGACGCAGTCGAAATCCACTGGCCAGGCGGCGACGTGGAGAAACTCAAACTCCCTGCCCTCGATCGCATCTTCACCGTAGAAGAGGGAAAAGGAATCACCGCGGAACTCTGCGCCACCTGCGCACCTGCTGGCAAACCGTGAAGACCGTCGCCGAAGCAGATGGCGCTGTATAGATTGCGCCATACTTCCATCACGCCAGCTTTTAAGTGGATAACATCCCCATGTTATCCATGGCAGGCAGAGAAGGAACCTTCCACTTATTGCAGTAATGTTACGTAGAATGCATTGTTACCGGAGCGAAGGTCTTTCCCGTAGGAGAACGCGACAACGCTCCCAAACACGCGCAGCTTGGCCTGCGCCCCTGTGTCCCACAGCCACTTATGCGAACCAAGTGTCGTAGAAGGATCGGTGATCTTGCCTATATCTAGGAATGGACCGAGTTTTACCACTACCACTCCATTTCCGTAAACGTTCTTGTCCGTTTCCCATGACGCGAGAAAGTAGTTGCGCCCCAACGGAGCGCTGCCTTTGCGTCCGTCGCGGGTGCCGATGTGCGCGCGCATCGGCAGATTGTTATCCCGCTCAAGTCCCAGAATAAAGAGTTCGTCGAAAGGCACTTGGCCGAAGGTCTTGCCGGCTCGAACCTGTTGCTGCGTTTCGTAATCGTCTCCCACTGCCCGGGGAAACCAATGCCAACCCAACGAACCCAGCACTTTCTCAAAGCCCTCATGGTTGTGCGACCACAATCGTGCCACCTCAGACGAAGCTTCGGCATTCACCGTGAATCGACGCTCGGGCACGCGCCACAGTGTACCCATCAGTTGCGCCTTCTGCTTGAGTTGGTAACCCGCGGCTACCATGTCCGGCGTCAGAACGCTTCCCGGCACAACGCTCCTGAAGTCCCGATGCGAAACCTCCGCGCCCGCCGACCAGCGCAATCGTCCACTCGCATGGGAGGCAATATCAAAGCTCACCACCTCGTGACGCATGTTAAGGCTCGCGAGTGTCGGAGCCGGTCCCGTAAATGAATCTCTCAGCGCCCAGTTCTCGTTCCTGAGATCAGCAACAACCTCATAGCGATATTTGGCGCTGTGCTCAAAGGGGCCGGAAAACTGCGCGAAGATTCGCCGCTTCTCTTTGTCCCACCGGAACATGGATACGAAATTGATCGACTCATGATGCAGGTTATAGAACTCTGGATCGACACCCTGAAACGGAAGCCCGCGAAGAAATACGAACAGCCTTTCCAATGTACTGTCGCCAAACCCGTTGCGTTCCTGACTGCGAAAGTCAAAATTGAACTTGCCATTGTCGCGCGCACGCAGATCGAACTGGTATTGCGGAAAGATTCCCAAGCCACGGATGCGCGCGTCCGTATCTAAAAACTCTGCCAACTGCAACGTGCTTGCAGGCGACACCGCAAATGCCTTGTCAAGCAGCGCCGGCGAAACGCGCGGCAACGGGTCCTCTCGCAACTCCGCAATCTGCGGCTTCCCCACGCGGTTCCAGTACTTCAGCGACGCCTCAAGATTCCCTTGCAGGTAATAGATCGTTCCCAGAAAGTCGTTCGCATAGGCATCATCCGGCGCAAGCTTGAGCGCCTGCCGCAAGCGATGAACGGCGAGAGGATAGCGCTTTTGCTTGAAGGCAATTCCTGCCAGTTCGACCGGAAATCGCTCATCGCCCGGAGCAAGCCGCAACCCTGCCTCAAACGCGCTCTTGGCCTCTGTCCAGCGCTCCAGTCGCGCCAGCGCCGTACCGTAGTAGAAATCCATGTCGGCCGTGCGCGACTGTACCGGTCCCAGCAGGCGCACAATCTCTTCCCAGCGTTGCCCATCTGAGAGTGCCTTTACGTCCTGCGCTGAAGGCGATCCATCCGGACCGCTCTGCGCCATCAAACTCCAGCAGTTGCACAGCAAAACAAGAGCCATGCACAAACTCGCCACCGCTCTGGCAGCCTTCGCTTGAAGCCTGTGCTCAGTGGCTTCCAACATGTTGATCGTGATCTTGCACGGGACATGGGGGTTCTTCACTCGGTCGAGCGCGCCTCTCTGCGCACGCAAGACCAAGGCTTCGTGCCGTGAATCGGCGCGCTGCGTCAGTGCGAGTTCATCTCGGGAACGACGAGCAGAGTCCAATACCCGGCGGCCTTCCATTCCTGCTCGAATCTGGATTTGTCCTCTTTGAGCAGCTTGCGCTGTGCGGGATCATTCAGCAGCACAAGTGCGTGTTCCTGCTCCACTCCCGCCACCACCACATAGTGCAGTTCCCTGCTCGAACTCGGCTTCAGCGCTGCAATCAACGGACGCCCTTTCCCTAGCTGGCGCTCAAGGTCCGCCCATTCTCCTGCAAACGCGAATGTGCGAAAGCCGTTCTGCTGGAAGTACCGCTCCATGTCAGAGGCGTAGATTCCATGCGCCGCGTCCGAGTGCAAAACCTTCAGGATATGGACGGCGTCGGCATTCGGGCTCATGGGCTGGCCCTGTTGCTGCTGCCAGTACTGCATCACCATCGCAATGGTGGCAGCGCCGCAGCCGTCCTTCTCCTGTTTCACAAATGGAACGTCAAGCCACATGCCGCGCGGGTCCACGGCATACGCGACGCCACACAACCAAAGCATCAGAACAATGGCTCTCAAGATGCTACGCGGCATCTCAGCGGCTCTCAGTGCACCGCGACAATGATGAGGATCAGAGCGGCAATGGCAACCAGGATAATCAACAGATCCCGGTCGTCAATGTTTCCGGCAGCGAAGTCGGTCTGCGCCTTGTTCGCACGTGAAGCCAGTTGAGCCAGTTCATCATCGCTGAGTCCGGCAACCGCCTTCTTCACCTGCTCCGGGTTGGTATGGGTTGAAGCCAAGGCTTTTTGTGCCTTCTCCGAGGAGAAGAAATCTTTCAATGTATCCAGGTTCTGTTGTCTCTTCTGTGAGGCATCTGTCACCGCCTTCTGTAGTTCCGCTGGACTTACCAGATGATCGGAAGCCTGCGCAACAAGGCTTTGTGGAATGGCAAAAGCTGCAACCAGAAGTGTAGCCGTCAGAGCTCTAGCAAAGTGCCTTGTATCAGAGTGCATGAATTGCATCCTCCGGGGGGATTAGGACCAAACTGTTCCTTATTATACGTATTCACGGTTGTCGCCACCAAAGCGCCGTGCCGCCGAGTCGCACGCGATATAAAGCCTTTCAACCCCAACGAAAGCCTCCATCCAGTCCCCCCCTTGTCCCTTACAACACGCTGCTTCTTGATCGTCAATGCGGCGGTTTGGGGCCGTCGCACGCGGCGGTCAAACGGGCTCAGATCCGGTGACACACGTCAATCCATCCAGCAATTGAATCGCGCGGACTATCATCGGCTTGTGCAGACCCACTATCGTCTGGGCGACATTCTCGCCAACGCCATCACGCACGGCGTAGGAGCAGTCCTCGCCGTGGTGGGTGCGGTCTACCTCATTGCCGCCGCCTCACGGGGAACAGCCCGGCACCTGCTCAGTTGCACCGTCTTTGCCGTCACGCTCGTCCTGGTCTACCTGTGCTCCACGCTCTACCACTCGCTGGTACGCACGCGGGCGCGCCATGTCTTTCACATCCTCGACCACGCCTCCATCTACCTTCTGATCGCAGGCACCTACACACCCTTCACGCTGGTCTCTCTGCGCGGAACGGTGGGCTGGGTGCTCTTCGGAGTGGTCTGGGCTCTGGCGGCCGCGGGCGTCGTCTTCAAGAGCTTCGCCGTGGGCCGGTTCGCCGTAGCTTCAACCGTGGTCTATCTGTTTCAGGGCTGGTTTGTCGTCTTTGCAGCGCGTCCGCTCGTCCAGGCCATCGGCTGGCACGGTGTGTTGTGGCTCGCAGCAGGAGGATTGGCCTACACCCTCGGCATCGTCTTCTTCGCCCTCGACCGCAGGCCCTACTTCCATGCCGCCTGGCATCTGTTCGTCCTGGCTGGCAGCGTCGCGCACTATTTTGCCGTCCTTTTCTATGTCGTCCCACCGCGCGCCTGAACAGGAACATTGACCTTCACCCCCAAAGCAGGTAAACTACCTTAGTTTGGCGATTCCTGCCTGTTGCCGTGGAGCCAGACGTTCGCCCTGAGACTGGGGGCTTGAGCGTACCGCGGCACGGAAGTTTCCGCCCGAGCTATTTTTGGGTTGCATGAGCGCACCGGCCGAGCCGGAGCCGCGCTGGAGGGTTTATGTACGCGGTTATTCGTACTGGTGGAAAACAATATCGGGTCGCTCCGGGCGACGTAGTCAAGATCGAGAGTGTCGCCTCTGAGAACCAGACCGTCGAGTTCAGTGACGTGCTGGCTGTCTCCGGCGAGCCTGGAACCGTGGCCAAGCCGTCCACAGCCAAGGTAACGGCAGAAGTGCTGGGCGAAGGCCGCGGCAACAAGATCCTGGTCTTCCACCTGAAGCGGAAGAAGCAGTACAAGAAGCTGCAGGGGCATCGGCAAAACTTTACCGAGGTACGCATCAAGGCCATTGAGGCCGACGGCGTGACCTACACCGCCGCCAAGTAGGCGCGAGAAAATTCAGAAGGGGATTCGGCAATGGCACATAAGAAGGGTGGAGGCAGCTCCACAAACGGACGCGACTCCAATGCACAGCGGCTGGGCGTAAAGGCCTTTGGCGGCCAACTCATTACCGGCGGATCCATCATCATGCGCCAGCGCGGCACACGCATCAAGCCGGGCGTCAATGTGGGCATAGGCTCCGACGACACACTCTTCGCCAAGGTCACAGGCAGGGTCAAGTTCTCTGACCACGGCAATCGCGGGCGCTTCGCCTCGATTGAGCCCGTTGTCGCCGAGTAACGGCGTTCAACCTTAAATCAGGAAAGGCCACGGCACAGCCGTGGCCTTTCTTGCGGCCTGATTTAACCGCACACGCAGAAAGGGCCGGATCCCAATGGGGTCCGGCCCTCTTCAATTTCAATGCGAGCTGACCACCACTACGACTTCGACTCGCTGCCCTTCAGGTTCCGGTTCAGCACCTTCTCCACCACCTGTTCCACGTCGCTCAGGAAGAAGTTGTTGGCCGGCTGCTGCACGGCAACCTGCGTTCCGTGTCCCAGGGCTGAAGCAATCTCATTCCAGCGGTAGATCGTCGAGTTCGCCGGCATCACCACAGGGCTGCGCGCCGGTTCAGGCAGGGCGCAATAAACAGTCCAAATCCCTATAGCAGCCAAAGCCAGCGACTCATAGACGAACTGGAGGGGAGCAATGAGCGAGGCATGACGGGATATCAACGAAGCAAGTACGAAGTCATTGGTCGACATTAATCCGAAACCCAGAGCTATCCCGAACTCCATCTCGCGGACCGAGACGCGCAACGCATTCATGCCTAGGCAAAGGAAAGCCAACAGGCACAGCTCGAGGATGCTGACTGAGCGCATTAGCCCATCGGCAAAGTCGGGAATAATGAGGATGCCCCGGTGTGCAAAAGAAATGGATGCCAGACTGACAATCACCGAAACCAATGCGGCCCAACGAAAAACTACGGTTCCTAGTTTTACAAGCCCTGTAAACGATGAGAGGGCGGAACGGAAAACCTCCACGCAAACAAAGTAGAGCAATACCGCACTCGCGATATAAACACCCCAGTAGGCGATGAAGTACATCAGAAAACAGTAGTCGTTGAACCAATGCCGCGATTGGCCCTCTAGGAGCAACAGCAACACCGGTGCCGACGCCACGCGCAACGCCAGATAGGACCCCATGGCCGGAAAGCGGCGACGTAGCCCTTTCTTCCAGAACAGGAAGCCAAGCAAGGCCCACAGGACAAATTCAGCGGCGCTCATCAGGGACATCGCAAAGTTCACAGGCATAAGAAACCCTAACCATTCTGAGGGTTTACACAGAATAGCGCCCTTTATCCGGAATTCTCAAGCGAATTCCGACCTGCGGCCTGATACTTTCGTGCTATCCAGCTGAGTCTAACGAACTATGCCGTTGTTCGTGCACCCAGGCATGTTCGGTCCGCATTGCGGAACTGGCATGTTCGCTGTGGCCGACATATGGCTGGAGATGGCAGGCATGGTCTTGGGCGAAGTGGCAGCAGCGGCGGCACCGGCGACAACAACGGACAGAGCGAAGATGCGGATGGCGAGTGACATGATCGATAACCTCTACGAGATTGAAATTGACAAGAGTGCTGGTTCCCGTCAGGATGAAATGCTAGAGCAGAATGGCATGTAAGTCCATCTATTTCATAGATATTGCATTAGAGTAATGCGATCGGTTACTAACGTCACACTCCCGATTAGCATTCCTCCTCCAGCGGAGCCCCCAGTCCCCTGCCCGTCCTTACTTTTGCACTGCCCCACATGCTAAAATCAAGGCAAGGCAGACTCGTTCAAAGCCCTCGTCTTTCAAGCGGTTAATCCCTGACGTCAAGCCCGGAAACGGAACCGGGAGCCGCGCCCGCGTGGTGCTCAAAACGAAAGCCCTGCGATCGGAATCCTATGGCGACTGAAGTTCTTAGCGGCACCCCACTTCCTGAAGACAACGGCAGCTACACCGGCGATAACATCAAGATCCTCGAAGGCCTGGAGGCGGTACGTCTCCGGCCCGCCATGTACATTGGCTCCACCGGCGAAATGGGCCTGCACCATCTGGTCTATGAGGTGGTTGACAACTCCGTCGACGAGGCCCTGGCTGGCTACGCCAAGAAGATCGACGTCGTCATCCACGTGGACAACTCCATCACCGTGGTCGACGACGGCCGAGGTATCCCCGTGGACATGATGTCCGTGGGCAATGGCGAGATGATGCCTGCGGTGCAGGTGGTCCTCACCAAGCTTCACGCCGGTGGCAAGTTCGACGCTTCCACCTACAAGGTTTCCGGCGGGCTGCACGGAGTCGGCGTCAGCTGCGTCAACGCCCTCAGCCAGGAGTTTAATGTAGAGATCTGGCGCGACGGCCACACCTGGGAGCAGGACTACAGTTGCGGCCAGCCTGTCAGCGAACTGCGCCAGGCAGGCACAAGCAAGAGGCGCGGCACCAAGATCCATTTCCTGCCCGACCGGAGCATCTTCGCCGCCACAGAGTACAACTACGACACGCTGGCCCAGCGGCTGCGCGAGATGGCCTTCCTCAACAAGGGCCTGGAAATCACACTCACGGACGAGCGCACAGCCGACCCCAAGACCGGCGACTCCAAGCGCGCCGAGTTCCGCTACGCCGGCGGCATCGCTGAGTTCGTCAAGCACCTGAATCGCGGCAAGACCGTGCTCCACGAGAAGCCCATCGTAATGGAGGCCATGCGCGACGCCGTCGAAATCGAGATCGCGCTGCAATACAACGACAGCTACTCCGAAACCGTCTTCAGCTTCGCCAACAACATCAACACGGTGGATGGCGGCTCGCATCTGTCTGGTTTCCGCACCGCGCTCACCCGCACCGTCAACGCCATCGGCCAGTCGCTCGGCCTCTTCAAGGACATGAAGGAGAACCTCAGCGGCGACGATGTCAGAGAGGGCCTGGTGGCCGTGGTCAGTGTCAAGCTGTCGCAGCCGCAGTTCGAGGGCCAAACCAAGGGCAAGCTCAACTCCGACATCGCCGGCACCGTGCAGGCCTTTGTCAATGAGCGCCTCGGCATGTTCCTTGAGCAGAATCCGCCCATCGCCAAGCGCATTATCAACAAGGCCATTGAGGCCTCTCGCGCCCGCGAAGCCGCCCGCAAGGCCCGCGACCTCACCCGCCGCAAGGGCGCACTCGACGGTGGTGGACTGCCCGGAAAGCTGGCCGACTGCTCCGAACGCAATCCCGACCGCTGCGAACTCTATCTCGTCGAGGGCGAAAGCGCCGGCGGCACTGCCAAACAGGGCCGCGACCGCCGATTCCAGGCCATCCTGCCGCTCAAGGGCAAAATCCTCAACGTGGAAAAGGCTCGCTACGACAAGATGCTTGGCCACGAGGAAATTCGCGCCATGATCACGGCGCTGGGCTGCGGCATCGGCAAGGACGACTTCGACCCCACCAAGATCCGCTACGGCAAAATCATCCTCATGACCGACGCTGACGTGGACGGCTCGCACATCCGTACCCTGCTGTTGACCTTCTTCTTCCGCCACATGACGGAGTTGATCAAGCGCGACAACGTCTACATCGCCCAGCCCCCGCTCTACAAAATCAAGAAGGGGCGCTTCGAGCAGTACATCAAGGATGACCGCGAATTCGTAAAGGTCATGGTGAGCCGCGCCTCTGAGGGCATGATCGTCCGCCACGGCGAGTCGGCCAGCCGCATTGAAGGCCCTGAGCTCACCCGTTTCATGGGCTTCCTCAACGACTACCTCGGCTTCGTTGAAAAGGTCGACAAGCGCATCCGCAATGAAAAGCTCACTGAGATGCTGGCCCGCGCCGAGCTGGTTCACCGCTCCGATTTCGCCTCCAAGGCCGAGAGCGAGGTGCCGGAAAAGCTGGCCCGCCTCCATATGCAACTCGCCGAGTTGGCCGACGAATTCCAGTTCAAGGTGAGCGCGCCGATCGAAGACGATGAGCACCACACTTGGTCCATCTGCTTTACGGATGCCCAGGGTGCCACGCGCTCCATCGACTGGGTTCTGGCCGGCAGCCCCGAGTTCCGCCAGATGATGGCCAAGTACAACCAGATCAAAGAATTTCTTGAGCCACCGTTCCTCATTGAGTACGCCACCAAGGCGCCGGTGGCAGCCAGCTCCACTGAAGCCGCAGCCGAGGAACCCGACGAAGCCGGCGACGCTGAGGCGCAAGCTGAAGCCAAGCAGGCACGCCGCACCGCTCGCGCCGCCCGCGAGCCCGTCGAAAAACAGACCGCTCGCGAGCTGTTTACCTACATCGTTGAGCAGGGCAAAAAGGAGTACCAGGTCCAGCGCTACAAGGGCCTCGGCGAAATGACCTCCACGCAGTTGTGGGAGACCACCATGGATCCCGAACGCCGCACCCTGCTCCAGGTCAAGCTCGAAGACATCGCCGAAACCGAAGCCATCTTCACCACTCTCATGGGCGAAGATGTCGAAGCGCGCCGCAAATTCATCGAAGACAATGCACTGGACGTAAAGAACCTCGACATCTAACATGTTCCGGTGGGACATCCACATCACTTACTTCAAAGGCCGTACTCCGGAACGTCCCCGAAGAGGAGCTGGCGACATGAACTTCACTCGCAGATTTGTACCACTTGCCGTGCTGACGCTGGCAGCCATGCTGTCATTCAGCGGATGCAAGAAGACCACAACAGCGCAGGACGAAAGCCAGAACGCGCAGTCCGCTCAGAACCCTGGGCAGGCCTCCGCAGGACAGCCTTCCGGTCCGTCCGGTCCATCTGGTGCAGAGCGGTACAGTGGTCCCGACAGGCGGCAACGCTCGGCGGGCCCACAGGCGCCGTCTCAACCACCACCGCCCGCGGTACTCGACCTACCCAGCGGAACCAATATTCGTGTCCGCCTCGATCAGGACCTGGGATCAAAGATCTCGCAGGCCGGCGACTCATTCACCGCCACGGTTTCTGACGACATCATCGTGAACGGACAGACTGTCATCCCCAAAGGCGCACGCGCTGACGGCACTGTCATCGATGCCAGGCCGCTGGGCCGCTTCAAGGGCGGCGCCTCCTTGTCCGTCCGTCTGGAACGGGTTACCACAAACTGGGGCAGCTACCCGGTAGCCACCAGCACACTTCAAAAAGCGGAGCAGGGCAAAGGCAAGCGCAGCGCGGAATTCATCGGCGGTGGCGCGGGCATCGGAGCCCTCATCGGCGGCCTGGCCGGCGGCGGTAAAGGCGCGCTCATTGGCGGACTTCTGGGTGCTGGCGGCGGCACGGCGGGAAGCGCCTTCACGGGCAACAAGCAGATTCTTCTGCCCGCAGAAACCCTCCTCACCTTCACCCTGGATCACTCGGTCCACATCACCGAACAGAACCAGCCGAATCAGCCGAACCCACAGAACCCATAGAAGAGTTACACCCCAAGAAGTGGGTGCCCCAGATCAGGCGCAGTCTCATCGCGCCTGATCTGGAAAAGTGCAAACCTGCCCCCAACGTCCCCAACTCTACCGAAACGCTCCGTATCCCATCCTTTCCGCTCTTCTCCGCGAAAAGGATGGGAACTCCACGCCTCATTAAAGAACGCGCTCAGTAAGGTCAGGTTGGTAGGTCCGGACTTCAGCCCTGGAATCAATGCGGCCGAATCAACAGGAGCCTTAGCCCCGCGGTATGCCTCTCCGCATTTTGCGTTCCCTGCTCCCAGAACCATGTCCCAATTCCATCCTCCGGGCACGTAATCTTTCCCGAATCCGCTACCCCACCCTCCGGTGGTAGCCTTCCCAGTGAAGCAAACACAGGGGGAATCAGTGCGTATTACTTTGCAGCGATCTGCCGCAGTCAGTCTAGTTGTGGGTTGGACATTGGGGATATCGGCGCTGGCGCCCGGGCAGCGGCCTCTCACACATCCCACAGCCGCGCCGCTCGTTGCCGCCACGAATGTTTCTGCTCCAGCGGTTCGGCCCGCGCCAGGAGAGCCCGTAACCGATCCGGCAGCCGATCCAAAAGCCATGGTTACGCTCGGCAGCGCCCGCTTCACCGTGCTCACGCCCCAGCTCATCCGCATGGAGTGGGCCGCCGACGGCAAGTTTGAAGATCACGCCTCGTTCGTGTTTCTCAACCGTCGCCTTCCAGTGCCTGCGTACTCACAGACTGTGACAGACAGTGGCCACAAGCTCGTCATCAAGACCGCCGCGCTGACGTTGACCTACATCCCTGGCCCAGCCTCCGGCTCCGATCCTCATTCCAATGAAGCCAGCCGCTTCACGCCCGACAACCTCTCCATCGAACTCATCGTGGACGGCAATGCGGTCGTCTGGCATCCAGGCCTGGCTGACCCTGAAAATCTCAAGGGCACCACCCGCACCCTCGACGGTGCGCTCGGCGACGAAACCCACGAACCCATCGAGCAGGGACTGGTCTCGCGCTCCGGCTGGGCCGTCGTGGACGACTCCACCCGGCCCCTGTTCGACTCCGCCGACTTCCGCTTTCTGCAAGGCGAAAAGAGCCCATGGCCCTGGGTTATTGAGCGCCCCGCCGGAGAGCGCCAGGACTGGTACTTCTTCGGCTACGGCCACAGCTATCGCAAAGCCCTCGGCGACTACGTACGTGTGGCGGGACGCATCCCGCTGCCGCCCCGCTTCGCCTTCGGAACATGGTGGTCGCGCTATTGGGCTTACAGCGACCAGGAGATCGAAGAAATCATCCGCGGATTCCACGAGAACGACACGCCGCTCGACGTATTCGTCATCGATATGGACTGGCACCAGACCTTCGGCGGGCAATTCACCGTAATCGACCCGAGCGGCCACCCCAAGGGCTGGACCGGCTATAGCTGGAACAAGCTGCTCTTCCCCGACCCCACCCAGTTCCTCACCAAACTCCACGCCAATGGCCTCGAAACCAGCCTGAACCTGCACCCCGCCTCCGGCATCCAGCCCTGGGAAGATCACTACCCTGAGATGGCGCGCGCCATGGGCATTGATCCGGCCACCCAGAAATACGTCCCCTTCGATATCACCAGCAAAAAATTCACTGAAAACTACTTCAACCTCATCCTCCACCCGCTTGAGAAACAGGGCATCGACTTCTGGTGGCTCGATTGGCAGCAGGAACTCACCACCAAACTGCCAGGCGTGAACCCCACATGGTGGCTCAACTACGTGCATTTCACCGATCAGCAGCGCGAAGGCAAGCGCCCGCTGCTCTTCCATCGCTGGGGCGGCC
>VFSW01000125.1_pt1 | contig 96720 bp, 80 predicted proteins | sample 5358111 | NCBI WGS metagenome assembly VFSW01 (sample SAMN11554181, study PRJNA540505) | mine drainage metagenome | isolation source: sediment from site ElyBrook_90M | place: USA: Ely Copper Mine, Vershire, VT | collected 2017 | reverse complement strand
GAAGATCGCCGATGTTGCCGCGCAAGAAACCCATGCCGGCGAACATGCGTCCGAGGTCCGCTGCGTCGACGACGCGCAGCGCGAAGAGATCGTCGATCCAGCGTGCCATGTCGAGCGCGCTCGATTCCAAACCGGCGGCTCCGAAGGCGAGCGACGGCGATCCCGCGACGACGCTTCCTTCCGCGCGGTTCGGCTCGTCCAGGAACGGGTTCCAGCTTGCGGTGTCGTCGAGGCGGAGCGGGTCCAAGAGATCGCGCCGCAGCCACGCGGCCAGCGGCATGCGCGTCACCTCTTGAACGATGATGCCGAGCAGAACGTAATCGGTGTTGCTGTAGCTCGTGCTCGTTCCAGGCGCGAACGCGAGCGGCAGCGAGGCGACGCGCCGGACGAGCGACTCCGGCGAGACCGGCTGGCGGGCCTCGCGGTCGAAGCCGGGCAATTGCGCGTAATCGGGAATGCCGCTCGTGTGCGCGAGCAGTTGCGCAATCGTAACGCTGCGCGCGGCGGCGTACCAGGGAACGTACGTTGCGAGGGTATCGCTGAGGGAAAGGCGTCCGCGCTCTGCGAGCCGGAGGACGCTCGCCGCAACGAACGATTTTGCGAGCGATGCCACGGCGAAGACCGTGTGCGACGTCGTCGGTATGGTTCGCCTGCGATCGGCGAAACCGTAGCCGCGTGCGTAGACGATGCGTCCGTCGCGCACGACGGCGAGCGACAGGCCGAGAACGTGCTGGTCGCCCATGACGTACCGCACGATGGAATCGATGCTGGCGCGTTGCGGCGCGGCCAGTGCGAGAGCAAGTGCGACGCCGTGCATGCGTGCGCGTTTCGCCGCGCGCCCGAGCAGGTCCGCCGCTGCCGTAACCGCAATGGTTGGAGTGCGTTGACGAAGGAATCGATAGAGACGCTCGTACGCGATTTCCGAGCGGGCAAGCCGCGCGCGCTCGCGCGCGCGATAACGCTGTGCGAATCGGGAGCCGGCGCGCCGGTCGTCGCCGCGCTCCACGCATTGAGCGGAAGAGCGACGACGGTCGGGCTTACCGGCCCGCCGGGCGTCGGCAAGTCGACGCTCTCCGCCGCGCTCGTCCGCAAGGCGCGTGCGTCGAACAAACGCGTCGGAGTGATTTCGGTCGATCCGAGCTCGCCATTCTCGCGCGGCGCGCTGCTCGGCGATCGCATTCGTCTCGCGGAGCACTTCACCGATCCCGACGTCTTCATTCGCTCGATGGCGAGTCGCGGTCATCTCGGCGGTCTTGCCGGTGCGACCGCCGACGCGGCGCTGCTCATGGACGCTTTCGGTTTGGAGTTCGTCGTCGTGGAGACGGTGGGAGCCGGCCAGAACGAAGTCGAGATCGCCGAGCTGGCCGAGACGACGATCGTCGCGTTGCAGCCGGGAAGCGGAGACTCGATTCAAGTGCTCAAAGCCGGCATCATGGAGATCGCCGACGTTTTCGTCGTGAACAAAGGCGATCACCCGATGGCAAATCAGCTGCGCCGGGAGATCCGTTCGATGATGCAAATCACGGAGTACTCGGGTTGGGTTCCGGAGGTTGTGACGACCCAGGCGCTGCACGGAGACGGCATCGAGGAGCTCTGGTCCGCGATCGAGCGCCACGCCGCGTACTTGCACGAGAGCGGCGAGATTGCAGGGAGGCGGCGCGCCCGCTTCGTCCATCAGGTGCGAGCGATTGCCGCAGGCCGCATTCGCGAGCTGGTCGAGCGGCGGATCGCCGGCGACCTCGAAGCCGACGGGGATCCGTACGCCGCGGCGGGGCGCGCGCTGGAGGCGCTCGGCATCCAGGAATGACCTGCGGGTTCCGTGCGTGAACCCCTATAGACCGTGGCGAAGATGATCGAGCGCGCTTCCTCCGAGCAGGCGTGGAAAGATGCGTCCAAGGCCGGGAAGCGCCGTGCCGGAACCGGTTCGGGGGCCGTCGACCGCACGATTTCCGACGTGCCGCTGCAGACGCTCTACGGTCCGGCGGACCTCGCGAACCTCGACGTCGAGCGCGACCTCGGATATCCCGGCTTCTATCCGTACACGCGCGGTTTACATCCGAACGGTTACCGCGATCGCCTGTGGACCATGCGACAGTTTGCCGGCTTCGGCACGGCGCGGCAGACGAACGAGCGCTACAAGTTCTTGCTCGCGCAGGGACAGACGGGGCTCTCCGTCGCCTTCGACATGCCGACGCTGATGGGATACGACTCCGACGCGCCGCAAGCGCGCGGCGAAGTGGGCCGGTGCGGCGTCGCAATCGACTCGCTCGCCGACATGGAGGCGCTCTTCTCCGGCATCGACATGGGCGCGGTCACGACGTCCATGACCATCAACGGGCCGGCGGCCATCGCACTCGCGCAGTACGTCGCCGCGGCGGAGAAGCAAGGCGTCTCGCGCCGCGTGCTGGGCGGTACGGTCCAAGCCGACATCCTCAAGGAGTACATCGCTCAGAAGGAGTGGATCTTTCCGCCGCGGCCACACATGCGGCTTATCGTCGACATGATCGCGTTCTGCACGGACGAGATGCCGCGCTGGAACACGATCTCGATCTCGGGCTATCATATTCGCGAGGCCGGATCGACGGCGGCGCAGGAGCTCGCCTTCACCCTCGCCGACGGCTTCGCGTACGTCGAGGCGTGCGTCGCGAGAGGAATGGCCGTCGATTCGTTCGCTCCACGACTCTCGTTCTTCTTCAATTCGCACATCGACTTCTTCGAAGAGATCGCAAAGTTTCGCGCCGCGCGACGGATCTACGCGCGTCACATGCGCGATCGGTACGGCGCAAAGGACCCGCGGTCGTGGCAGCTGCGCTTCCACACGCAAACGGCCGGTTGCAGCGCGACCGCGCAACAGCCGGAGAACAACATCGTGCGCGTCGCCTACGAAGCGATGGCGGCGGTCCTCGGCGGAACGCAATCGCTGCACACGAACTCGATGGACGAAGTGCACGCTCTTCCGACCGAGAAGTCGGCCGAGATCGCGCTGCGCACCCAGCAGGTGCTGGCGTACGAAACGAACGTCGCGAACGTCGTCGATCCGCTCGGCGGCTCGTACTTCGTCGAAGCGCTGACCGACGAGATGGAGCGCGAGGCCGAAGCCTACTTCGCGCAGATCGCGGAGTACGGCGGGGTCATCGAAGCGATCGAGGCGGGGTTCTTTCAGAGAGAGATCGCCGATGCCAGCTACCGGTATCAGCGTTCGATCGAGACGAAAGACCGCGTCGTCGTCGGCGTCAATGCGTTCGAGAGAAACGAGGAGGCTGGGGATATCGAGTTGCTGCGCATCACCGCAGAGACGGAGGCCGAGCAGGCGCAAGGCGTGCGGCGCGTGCGCGAAGGACGCGACGCAGCGCCGGCGCGCGCGGCGCTCGAGCGGCTGCAGCGCGCGTGCCGCGATCCCAAGGACAACGTCATGCCGCACCTGATCGCGTGCGTGAACGCGTATTGCACCGAGGGCGAGATCGTCGAAGCGATGGTCGAGGTCTACGGACGCTATGTCGAACGGAGCGTATTCTAGCTCATGCAAGGATTGAACGAGATTCGGCGCCACCGCGTGCGGCGCACGCTGTCGGAGGTGAAGCGCAAGCTGGAAGAGGCGTTGCGTTTGAGCAGGACGAGGGACAGGCTGCGTGATCGAAGCAAAGCGTAGCACCGCGCCGCTGCGGATCGTCGTCGCAAAGGCGGGTCTCGACGGGCACGACCGGGGAGCGAAAGTCATCGCGCGCGCGTTGCGCGACGCGGGCATGGAGGTCATCTACACCGGCCTCTTCCAGTCGCCGGAGCAGATCGTCCAGACCGCGCTTCAAGAAGATGCAGACGGCATCGGGCTCTCGATCCTCTCGGGAGCGCACATGACGCTCTTTCCGCTGGTGTTGGAGCAGCTCAAGGCGCAGGACGCGCAGGACGTCGTATTTTTCGGCGGCGGGACGATACCGCCCGACGACGCGAAGGCGCTCGAGCGCATGGGCGTGCGTGCCATCTTCACCCCCGGAACGCCGCTTCAAGAGATCGTGGAGTTCGTCAGACGCGAGTGCGGAAGGCGCGAGCTGGTTAATTGAAGGTTCGAACGCGCGTCGCGCCGTCGCCGACGGGCGACCCGCACGTCGCCACCGCGTACGTCGCGATGATCAATGCGTGCTTTGCGCGCGCCTCCGGCGGCGACGGCCGTTTCATCCTGCGCATCGAGGACACGGACCGCACGCGCAGCACGCAAGCATCCGAAGAGGCGATCCTCGCATCGCTGGATTGGCTCGGCCTGGCGTGGGACGAAGGCCCGGACGTCGGCGGCCCGCACGGCCCGTACCGCCAGAGCGAGCGCTCTGCGGTCTACGCCGAGCACGCGGCCCGCCTGCTGCGGGACGGCCACGCCTTCGCGTGCTTCTGCAGCGCGGAGCGGCTCGAAGAGATGCGAGTGGCGCAGCGCGCGGCACACGAGCCGCCGCATTACGACGGCCATTGTCTGACCTTGACGCATCAGGCGATCCAAGAGAACGAACGCGCGGGCGTTCCGTGCGTGCTTCGCTTGAAAGTGCCGCGTGACGGCGTCTGCGTTTTCGAGGACGTGCTGCGCGGTCGAATCGAGATCGAATGGAAGACCGTCGATATGCAGGTGCTCATGAAGTCCGACGGATTTCCCACGTACCATCTTGCGAACGTCGTCGACGACCACCTCATGGAGGTCACGCACGTCATTCGCGGTGAGGAGTGGATCAGCTCGACGCCCAAGCATCTGCTGCTCTACGACTACTTCGGATGGAGCGGCGATACGCCGACGTTCTGCCACTTGCCGCTCTTGCGCAACCCGGACAAGAGCAAGCTCTCGAAGCGCAAGAATCCGACGAGCATCCTCTACTATCGCGCGCGCGGGTTTCTCCCCGAGGCGCTGCTCCATTTTCTCGGTACGCTCGTCGACGGCCGCAACGACGAAGCGTTGCTGGAGTGCAGCGCGACGAGCGAGCTGCTCGAGCGCATGTGCTCGCACTTCGATCTCACGCGCATCTCGCTCGGCGGCCCCGTCTTCGATCTGGAAAAGCTCACGTGGCTCAACGGGCAGCATCTTCGTCGCCACCATGCGTCCGAGATGCTCGCGATCTTGGAGGCCTGGGGATACGCGTGGCCGCCGGCGATTGCAGCCGAGCACCGGGAGCGTATCGCGCGACTGGCAATGGATCGCATCAGGACGCTCGACGAGTTCGGGCCGCTCGTCGCGTTCTTTGCCGAACGCCCCGACCTCTCGAAGGCCGATCTCGAGCTGTCGAAGCTTCCTCCCGCGGCGGCGGGAGAAGCGCTCGCCCTCGCGCTGCGCGCACTTGCGGAGATCGCGGATGCGCTTTGGCGGGAAGCCGAGATCGGCAACGTGCTCAAGGCCGCGGTCGCGGCGCACGAGTGGCCCTTTGCGCAAGGCCTGCGCTTTCGCGACGCCGTTCGCGTCTACTACGTCGCCGTGACGGGGAGCCCGACGTCGCTGCCGCTCTTCGACGCGATGGAGATTCTCGGAAAGGGCGAATCCCTGCGCAGACTGGAGACCGCCTTGGAGAAGCTGCATTGAGCGGCGTTCGCGCCATCGTTCTCGCGGCCGGGAAGGGCACGCGCATGAAGAGCGCGGTGCCGAAGGTCTTCCACGAGCTGTGCGGCCGCCCGATGCTGTGGTGGGTTCTGCGCGCCCTGCGCGAGGCCGGCATCGAGGACGTCGTCGTCGTCATCTCGCCGGAGATGGAGTCTGGATTTGCCGCGCTTGGCGGTGGCGAGGCGGTCGTGCAGAAGGAGCAGTTAGGCACGGGGCACGCGCTGCGCGTCGCGCTCGAGTCGCGCACGCCGCGCAGCGGCGGTCGTATCCTCGTGACGAACGGCGACATGCCGCTCGTGACGGGAGAAATCTTTGCGGCGGCGACCGACGCGCTGGGTGCGGACGCCATGGCGCTCGTCACGCTGCCCGCAGGGCCGGAGTCGAATTTTGGGCGTATCGTGCGTCGCGCGGAGCGCGTCGAGCGCATCGTCGAGGTGCGCGACGCAACCGCGGACGAACTGGCGATCGAGGAGACGAACGCCGGGATCTACGCGATGGACGAAGCGAAGGCGCGCGGCGCGCTCGCGGCCCTACGCAACGAGAACGCACAGCGCGAGTACTATCTCACCGACGCGGTTGCGGTGCTCGCGGCCGGTGGAGATCGCATCAATCCGGTCTTGCTCCGCGACGGGCGCAACCTGCTCGGCATCAACGACCGCGCAGAGCTCGCCGTTGCGCGCGCGCGCATGAGCGAACGCCTCTGCGCGCAGCACATGCGCGACGGCGTGACGATCGTCGATCCGGAGCGTACGTATTTGGAGCCCGAGCTTGCGATCGGCCGCGACACCGTCATCTACCCGAACACCGCAATCGGCCGCCTCTCGCGCATCGGCGAAGGGTGCACGATCGGTCCGAACGCGCGCCTTTCGAATGCGACGATCGGCGCTCGAACCGAAGTGCGCGAGAGCGTGATCCTCGACAGCGTCGTCGGAGACGACGCGCACGTCGGGCCGTTCGCGCACCTGCGCGGCGAGAGCGTTCTTGCGAACGGCGTTCGCATCGGGAACTTCGTCGAGTTGAAGAACGCGCGCCTCGAGAGCGGCGCCAAAGCCAGCCATCTCTCGTACCTCGGCGACGTCACGGTCGGAGAAGACGCGAACGTCGGCGCGGGAACGATCACGTGCAATTTCGACGGCAAGCGCAAGAACCGGACGAAGATCGGGAAGCGCGCGTTTATCGGCTCTAACTCGTCGCTCGTCGCTCCCGTCGAGATCGGCGACGACGCGCTTACGGGCGCGGGCTCCGTCGTGACGAAAGACGTCGCCGCAGGCGAGCGCGTCGCCGGGAATCCGGCGCGTCCGCTTCCGAAGAAGCCGTCCTAGGCATCGCGCCCCACGGCACTCTCCTCCATATGGAGGGTGTCTTTGCGGAGCTCGTTGCCGCGGCGCGTCGCTCGAGCGTTGCCGTCCTGGCGGCGATCGATTGCGCGACGCGTGCAGCCGAACCCGAGCTCGACGCCGCGCTCTTCTTTGCGAGCCGCGAGAACGTGCTGAGCTGCGTCTATGCGGGCGGCGCCCGCACGGAGCACTTTCGCGCCGTACGCATGCGCCACGCCGCGGACGGCACGCTCCCGGCACGCGCCGCGATCGTAGCGCAGCCGGTCGTTTCCTCGCGGCGGCCCGACGCCGTGATGCCCGGCGATCGAGCGGCGATCGCCGTCCCCATGATTTCGGAGCGCGCCGTTCGCGGCGTCTGGTACGCCGCGACCGCATCGGCCGCCCAATTGCCGAATGCGCGGCGCGTGTCGCGGATCGTATCGAGCGCGACCGAGATCTATCTGCTCGCGCTGGAGCGGGAAGCGGATCGCGCCGACGCGACCTTCGACGGTCTTACCGGCGCGTTCTCGCCGCGCGCATTCCGGTTAAAGCTGCACGACATCGTGCGTTCGGCGAGCGGCGCGGTGCTCTGCCTGTGGTTCGTCGACACGGATCGCTTTAAGGCGATCAACGATACGTACGGGCACGAAGCGGGCGACCTCGTTCTGCAGCGGATGGTGGCGCTGCTCGCAGAGCACGCGGTTCCCGGTGTCGACGTCGTCGGGCGAAAAGGCGGCGACGAGTTCTGCATGCTTCTGCGCGGCTCCCAAAAACTGCGTGCGATCGAGCGCGCGCGCGCGTTCTGTGCGGCGGTGAGGGCGCACGATTTCGGCGTACCGGTGCGGTTGACGGCGAGCGTTGGGGTTGCCGCATTCCCGTTCGATGCTGCCGATGCGGCAGCTCTGCTCGAAGCTGCAGACGCGGCCATGTATCACGCGAAGCGCTGTGGGCGCGACCGCGTCGCATACGCCGTCGAAGGCGCCGGCTTCGCTTTGTATGAATAGGACGGGAGATGAGCCTCTTGCTCGCAGTTGCGGCCGACGCGCTCGACCGATACGTAAACGCGATTCCGTCCGCGCGCCTGCTCGCCGAGCCCATCGCTCGTCTCGTCGACGCCGACCGGCAGGCTGCCGGCGCTCGGCTCGTCGCCTTCGAGCTGCCCGGATGGTTTGCCGCGATTTTTGCACAAGCGCTTGCATTGCTCTACTTCTGGCGCGTCGGTGGTGCCGCACGATGGCGCGACGCGCTGCGTGCGGCGCTCGGCGGAGAGGCCGCAGTACGCTTTACGTTCGGCGCCACGCTGGCGGTCATCGCACGTGCGGCGGCCGTACTGCCGGCGTTCTACCTCTGGCGCGTCGAGCGCGTGATGGGTCTATCGCACGCGTTGACGCGGGTATGGGCGTACGAGTACGTGCTCGGGACGCTCATCGGCATGCTCGTCGCGGGATGCATTGCCGCCATTTTGCTGTGGCTCGTCGAGCGCACGCATCAATGGTATCTCTATACGATCGCAGCCATCGTCGCGATATCCATCCTGGGGGCCCTCGTCGATCCGTACGCGATCGCGCCGCTCTTCGAGCGCTACGCACCCTTGGGCGGCGCGATCGGCACGCGCGCCGGCGCCTTTGCGTCTCGGGAAGGCTATGCCGGCGTTCCGGTGCTCGTCGAGCATCGCATCGACCGGATCCCGGTCGATGCGGCAAAGACGGAAGGCATGGGGTCCACGCAACGTATCGTTCTCGCCGACGCGATCGTCGATACGTCGACTCCGGAGGAGATCGACTTTTATCTCGCATCGGAGATCGCGCAGCTGGACAATCACGACCCGTTGAATCTCGCGCTCATCGATGCAGCGATCGTCATCATCGGTACCGCGATCGCCGTGGTCATCGCCGATCGCGTGCCGTTTCGACGCGACGACGACCCGATCTCGCGCATTACGCTCGTCGGCGCGCTTCTCGCGCTCGTGTATATTCTGGCCGTACCGGTCGATCACGCTGCCGTGGTGTCCATGCGTCTGCGGGCCCAGCGCGAAGCCGTCGCGATGACCGGAAATCGGGCGGCGGCGCTGCGCGCGCTCGTGCGCGCCGGCGACGAGCAGATCGAACAGGTCTGTCCGAGCGCCTTCGGAAGCACGTTCCTGTACCGGGCGCCGACGCTGGGCGAGGACGCCCTCGCCGTCGGCGATAGGACGACGGGCTGCCGCTAAGCTCCGACGCCTTGCCACGTATTCGCGAAGCGCATCGCCGCGTCGATTCCCTCGTCGAGCCAGATGCGAACCGCGTCGGCTGCCGCGGACACGATCGCGGGCAGCGCCGCGCGCTCGGACTCGTCGAAGGGCGCGAGCACGTGATCGGCGGCGTCGTACTTCGGGCGCCCGACGCCGACGCGCAATCGCGGGAAGTTCTCGCCGATCGTCGCGACGATCGAACGTAACCCGTTGTGTCCGCCGTGTCCGCCGAACGCGCGCGCGCGCAGCTTGCCGAACGGCAGATCGATGTCGTCGGCGACGACGAGCACGTGCTCGGGCGGCGTGCGATACCACGACGAGATCAGCCGAACCGGCGTGCCGCTCAAGTTCATGAACGACGTCGGCTCGACGAGCACGACGCCGCTCGCCGAGTCGTAGGACTGGCGTGCGGAATCCTTGTTCTTCCATCGCTCGACGCGCAAGCGTTTCGCGAGTTCGTCGACGACCATGAAGCCGAGGTTGTGGCGCGTCCGTTCGTACTCGCGGCCGGGATTGCCGAGGCCCACGACGATGGAGGGCGCGACGCGGGGCCTCACGCCTTAGGCGCTTCCGCCTCGGTCTTCTCTTTCTCCCCGATGACCTCGGGCTGCGCCTCTTCGAGTACGGGCGCGGTCGCTTCTTCGAGTTGATGCGCCGTCTTCGACGGCTCGATCGCGATGATCACGGTCTCGGCCGGCGTGACGAGCGCGAAGCCCTTCGGCAACGCGATGTCTGCGGCGACCACGTGCTCGTTGATGCCGAGCTCCGAAACGTCGATCTCGAGCTGCGAGGGCAACGCGTCGACCGGACCCTCGATCTCGATTTCGTGAGCGAGCACGTCCATGACGGCGCCGAACTCGCGCACGCCGCGCGACGTGCCCGTCGGCACGACCCGCGCTCGCGTGCGCACGTTCTCGTGAGCCGAAACGCGCAACAAGTCCGCGTGCACGATCTTACGCGACACCGGATCGCGCTGGATCTCGCGAACGAGCGCGGTGTCCTTCGCTTTGCCGTCGTCGGTGAGCGTGATCATGCCGGTACGTCCGCCTTGCAAGAGCAGTTCCTCGAACGCCCGCAAATCGGCGGCGAGGGGCTCCGGGACGCTCCCGTGACCGTAGAGGACGAGGGGAACCTTTCCAGCCGCACGCAGGCGACGGGCACCGGTCGTGCCGATCCCGGCACGGTGCTCGACCGACAGTTTCAAGTCTTTGTTCGCCACGATGATACTCCGATAGGGATTAGCCGACGGCCGCCGGCTTCGGCACCGAGGCTGCAATGTCAAAAGGAGCGACGTCTTCGCCGAAGAGCTCCGAGACGGAGCGATTTGTCGTAATGCGTGCGATCGCGTCGGCGAAGGTCTGAGCGATCGAGAGTTGCACGAACTTCGGATGTTGATCCACGTTCGCTAACGGAATCGTATTCGTCACGACGATGCGCTCGACCGCCGAGTTCTCGAGCACCGCAACCGCCTCGCCCGCAAAAATTCCGTGCGTCGCGACGGTGAGGACGCGGGTCGCGCCGCGCTGGCGAATCGCCTGGGCAGCCTTGTCGAGCGTTCCACCCGTCGAGATCATGTCGTCGACGATGATCGCCGCTCGTCCCTCGACGTCGCCGACGATCTCTGCGACTTCGTTGACGTCGGGTTCGGGACGCCGCTTGAACACGATGGCGAGCGAACTATTGAGGCGCTTGGCGAACAGCTCTGCCCGGTGCACGCCGCCCGCGTCGGGAGAGACGACGACGATGTTGTCGTCGCACAGGCCTTCCTTCTTCAGGTAGTTGCAGAGCGTCGGCATGGCCATCAGATTATCGACGGGGATGTCGAAAAATCCCTGGATCTGCGCGGCGTGGAGATCCATCGTTACGATGCGCTTGGCGCCGGTGACCTTCAAGATGTTCGCCATGACCTTAGCGGAGATCGGCTCGCGGCCTTTCGTCTTCTTGTCCTGCTTGGCGTACCCGTAGTAGGGAATCACGGCCGTGATGCGCGACGCCGACGCGCGGCGCAGCGCGTCGATCATCAGCAACAGCTCCATGACGGCATCGTTGACGCCGTTGCCGTTGGGCGCCTTGCAGATCGACTGGACGACGAAAACTTCCGAACCGCGAACGTTCTCTTGGATTTCGATCCGCGTCTCTTCGTTCTTGAACTTCGTGACCAGGGCTTTGCTAACGTTCAGCTTGAGGCGCTTGGCAATTTCCTCGGCGAGCGCCCGGTTCGAACTCCCGCTGAAAACCAATGGACTGCTGCTCAAGAGGCCTCTCCCGGTACCATGCGACCTCCCAGGGTTCGTTTCAAAGGGCGATGCACCTTGCCATCGCCCGGCGCTGCGCTGCACGTCCGTGCGGCGGGACCCCGTTTCCGCGGCGGCGTAGCCAGATGGTAGCCATGCCCCGCTTTGAACTCATTGCGCCGTACGCGCTTGCCGGCGATCAGCCCAAGGCGACCGATGCGCTCGCGCGGGGCCTGCTGCGCAACGATCGCGCGCAGACGCTGCTGGGGGTCACCGGCAGCGGAAAGACGCTCGCCATGGCGCGGGTCGTGGAGCTCGTACAGAAGCCGACGCTCGTCCTCTGTCACAACAAGACGCTGGCCGCGCAGCTCTGCGCGGAGTTCCGCGAGTTCTTTCCCAAGAACTCGGTCGAGTACTTCGTTTCGTACTTCGATTACTATCAACCCGAAGCGTACGTCCCCTCGACCGATACGTACATCGAGAAGGACAGCTCGATCAACGACGAGATCGATCGCCTGCGCCACTCGGCGACGCAGGCGATCCTGACCCGCCCCGACACGCTCGTCGTCGCGTCCGTCTCGTGCATCTACGGCTTGGGATCGCCCTCGGATTACGTCGAGATGTCGGCGGCGGTGCGCGTCGGGGAAGAGATCGATCGCGACGCACTGCTGCACAAGCTCGTCGACATGCAGTACCGCCGCAACGATGTGAACCTCGTACGGGGCACCTTCCGCGTTCGAGGCGACGTGCTGGAGTTCGTCGCGGTCGATGAAGAGCTCGTTCATCGCATCGAGTTCTTCGGCGATACGATCGAGGCGATCAACGTCGTGAACCTCTTGACCGGCGAGTACGTCGAGAGCAAGGACGACCTGACGATCTTTCCCGCGAAGCACTTCATCACGCCGGACGAGAAGCTTCAGCGCGCGATCGCGGCCATCGAGATCGAGCTCGACGAACGCCTGCGCTGGTTTCGCGAGCGCGGCAGGCTGCTGGAAGCGCAGCGCTTGGAGCAGCGGACGAGATACGATCTCACGATGCTGCGAGAAGTCGGATACTGCAACGGGATCGAGAACTACTCGCGCCACTTGACGGGGCGCGAAGCGGGATCGACGCCGTGGTGCTTGCTCGACTTTTTTGCGAGCGACTGGCTGCTCTTCGTCGACGAGTCGCACGTGACGTTGCCGCAAGTGCACGGCATGCACGCCGGCGATCGCGCGCGCAAGACGATCCTCGTGGAGCACGGCTTTCGGCTTCCGAGCGCACTGGACAATCGGCCGCTGACGTACGACGAGTTCGACCGGCACCTGAATCAGGTCGTGTACGTCTCTGCGACTCCCGGAACGTACGAGGTAGACCGCTCGGCGCAGGTCGTCGAGATGATCATCCGGCCGACGGGCCTGGTCGATCCCGAGGTCGAGGTGCGCCCGACGCGCGATCAGGTGGACGATCTCATGGAAGAGATTCGCGTGCGCGTCGAACGTAAAGAGCGCGTTTTGGTCACGACGCTGACGAAGAAGATGGCCGAGGATCTGACGGATTATCTCGTCGAGATGGGCCTGCGCGTGCGCTATCTTCACAGCGAGATCGACACGCTCGAGCGCGTGGCAATCTTGCGAGATCTACGCGCCGGCGTCTTTGACGTGCTCGTCGGCATCAACTTGCTGCGGGAAGGCCTCGATCTGCCGGAGGTTTCGCTCGTCGGGATCCTCGACGCCGACAAAGAGGGCTATCTGCGCAGCGGTACGTCGCTCATTCAGACGATCGGGCGCGCCTCGCGCAACGTCGAGGGCAAGGTCATCATGTATGCCGACGTCGTTACCGAGTCGATGGCGAAGGCGATCGGGGAGACGCGACGTCGCCGCGAGATGCAGCTCGAGCACAATCGCGAGCACGGCATCGAGCCGCGCTCGATTCGCAAAGAGATCCGCGACATCTTGAGCATGGTCGGGGGAGGCACCCAGGCGCGTGAGGGCAAGCGCGTCGAGCGCATGCCGCGAGAGCTCGCCCTGAAGACGATCGCGGAGTTCGAGCGCCGCATGCGCGAGCACGCGGCGAACCTCGAGTTCGAGCGCGCCGCCGCGCTGCGAGACGAGCTCGTCGAGCTGCGCAAACAGATCGGCGCGAGCGAGTCGCTGCTCTTCGGCGGAAAGGCGCCGAAGATCTTCGACCGTTCGCTGGAGGAGACCGCATGGTAGCGATCGAGGTCGTGCTCTTCGACCTCGACGACACGTTGCACGACGACACGGCCGCCTATCGGCGCGCCGCGCTGCGCGTCGCGCGCGACGTCGAGGCGGAACGGGGGATCGATGCAGTGCGGCTCGACGAAGCGTACGCCGCCGAGGTGCACGGTTTTTGGGGCGGTCTTTCGGCCGACGATCTGACGGCGAGGATCGGCGGCGTGCGACAGCAGCTGTGGGCGCGAGCGCTCGCGGCGATCGGCGTAGAGGACGACGCGCTCGCGCAGCGATGCGCTCGCGATTACAACGCGTACCGGCGCGAGTACTTCGCGCTCTTCCCGGGAGCCTTGGATCTGCTGCGATCGCTTCGCCGTTCGGGCAAGCGCATCGGCTTGGTGACCAACGGCTTTGCGGAGACGCACCACGAAAAGATCACGCTCTTGAAGATTCGCGACGTTCTCGACGCGATCTTCATCGCCGACGAAGTCGGCATGCTCAAACCCGACCCGCAGCTCTTCGCCCACGCGTGCCAGGTGCTCGGCGTCGCGCCGCAATCCGCCGCAATGGTCGGCGACCGTTACGATCGCGACATTCGGGGCGCGCTCGACGCCGGGCTCTTCACCATCTGGGTGAACGTGCGCGCAGAAGAGCTGCCCGCGGGAGCCCCGCCGCCCGACGCGACGTGCGCCTCCATTTTGGACGTCGGGCCGATCATCGAAGCCGCATCCCCTGCGGCGGCCAGGGGTTCATAGGTACGGATACTCTCTATGCCGCTTGATTCGATCGTTATCAAAGGCGCGCGCGAGCACAATCTCAAGAACGTCGATCTCGTTCTTCCGCGCAACCGGCTCATCGTCGTCACGGGTCTCTCCGGGTCGGGGAAGTCGTCGCTTGCCTTCGACACGATCTACGCCGAAGGGCAGCGCCGGTACGTCGAGTCGCTCTCCTCCTACGCGCGGCAGTTTCTCGGGCAGATGGAGAAGCCGGACGTCGAGTACATCGAGGGTCTCTCGCCGGCGATCTCGATCGATCAGAAGTCGACGTCGCACAACCCGCGCTCGACGGTCGGCACCGTGACCGAGATCTACGATTATCTTCGCCTCCTCTACGCGCGCGTCGGCACGCCGCATTGCCCCACGTGCGGACGCGAGATCAGCACGCAGACGAGCGAGCAGATCGTCGACGCGCTCCTCGAACTGCCGGAAGAGACGCGCATCCAACTGCTCGCGCCGCTCGTGCGCGGCCGCAAGGGCGAGTACGCGAAGCTCTTCGAGGAGGTCGCAAAGGAGGGCTTCGCCCGCGTTCGCGTCGACGGCGAGCTCCGCGACCTCCGTTCGAAGATCGTTCTCGACAAGAAGCGAAAACACACGATCGAAGTCGTGGTCGACCGGCTCGCGATCAAGCCCGGCGTGCGCAAACGCTTGACCGATTCCGTCGAAACGACGCTACGGCTTTCGAGCGGCATCCTCACCGCGCTGACGTCCTTCGACTCGCCCGCTGCGCGGGCGGCTCGGGATGACAACGTCAGAGAGCTGACGTTCAGCGAGGCCTTCGCTTGCGTCGACTGCGGCGTTTCCTTTGAAGAGCTGGCGCCGCGTCTCTTCTCGTTCAACTCGCCGTACGGCGCGTGCCCGGCCTGCACCGGCCTGGGCGTCAAGACCGAAATCGATCCGTGGAAAGTCATCCCCGACCGCTCGAAATCGATTTCCCAGGGCGCGATCGCGCCGTGGAGCCGGACGCTGGGGACCGGCAAGTACCCGTCGATGAACCCGTACTACCTGCAGCAGCTCGAGCGCGTGCTGCGAGGTCATCGCGTGAAAGCGTCGACGCCGATCGACGAGATGAGCGACGAGGTGATCGATCTCGTCCTCTATGGAACCGAACGCGAGCAGCAGTTTTCGTACACCGCGCGTTCCGGCAAGACGTGGGAGTATCGGGCGTCGTTCGAAGGCGTCGTCAACAACCTGCAGCGCCGTTACGGCGAGACGTCGAGCGAGTACGTCAAGGAAGACATCGAGAAGTACATGTCGTCGTCGGTCTGCCCGGTCTGCAAGGGCGCCCGGCTCAAGCCAGAAGCCCTCGCCGTGACGGTCGGCGGCACGAACGTCGACGCGTTGACGCGCAGCTCGATCGAGCAGGCCGAGGCGTTCTTCGCAACGCTTCCGCTCACCGAGCGCCAAGAGAAGATCGCGCATCAAATCGTCAAGGAGATTCGCGCGCGCTTGGGATTTCTCTCGAGCGTCGGTCTCGGCTATCTTACGCTCGCGCGTTCGGCAACGACGCTTGCGGGCGGCGAGTCGCAACGCATTCGGCTCGCGACGCAGATCGGAAGCGCGCTCGTCGGCGTGCTCTACATTCTCGACGAGCCGTCGATCGGCTTGCATCCGCGCGACAACGATCGGCTGCTCGCGACGCTGCGAACGCTGCGCGACCTGGGCAACACCCTCATCGTCATCGAACACGACGAAGACACGATGCGTACCGCCGACGTCATCGTCGACATCGGCCCGGGCGCGGGCGCCGAAGGCGGCGAGATCCTCACGGTGGGCACGCTCGAGGAGGTTCTTCGCAATCCGCGCTCCGAGACGGGCGCGTATCTCTCGGGCCGCAAGTTCATTCCGATTCCCCGCCGCCGCCGGACGCCCCGCGGCTGGCTCGATATCAAGAAGGCGACCGCGAACAACCTGCGTGGGGTCGACGTTCGCATTCCGGTGGGCGTCTTTTGCGCCGTGACCGGAGCGAGCGGCAGCGGCAAATCGACGCTCGTGAACGAAGTGCTCGTGCGCGCGCTGGAGGCGTATCTCCACGGTCAGCGCGGCGCGGCGGGAACGTACGCGAGCGTGAAGGGTACGGATCAGCTCGACAAGATCGTCGTGATCGACCAGTCGCCCATCGGGCGCACCCCGCGCAGCAACCCGGCGACGTATACGGGCGCCTTCGATGCCGTTCGCGAGCTCTTCTCGCTCGTGCCGGAGTCGAAAGTGCGCGGGTATACGCCCGGGCGGTTCTCATTCAACGTGAAAGGCGGGCGCTGCGAAGCCTGCCAGGGCGACGGAATCATCAAGATCGAGATGCACTTCCTCCCCGACGTGTACGTGCCGTGCGAGGTCTGCAAGGGCCGACGCTACAACGCGCAGACGCTCGAAGTAAAGTACAAAGGCAAATCGATCGCCGACGTGCTCGATATGCGCGTCGACGAAGCCAGCGGTTTCTTCGAAGCGATTACGCGCATCCATAACAAACTCCATACGATCTGCGACGTCGGCCTGGGATACATCAAGATGGGTCAGCCCGCGACGACGCTCTCGGGCGGAGAGGCGCAGCGCGTGAAGCTCGCGACGGAGCTCTCGCGGCGCTCGACCGGCCGAACGTTCTACGTGCTCGACGAACCGACGACGGGGCTGCACTTCGCCGACATCCACAAACTCCTCGAGGTGCTCGAGCGCTTGGTGGAGACGGGGAACAGCGTGCTCGTCATCGAGCACAACCTCGACGTGGTGAAGAGCGCCGACTACTTGGTGGACCTGGGGCCGGAGGGCGGCGATCGCGGCGGAACGGTGGTGGGAACGGGCACGCCGGAGGAGCTCTCGCGCAACCCGGCGTCGTACACCGGCGCGTATCTTATTCCGGTCCTGCGCGACGAGCGCGCGGTCGGGCACCACGTCCCCGACGCGCAGCACCTCGCGAGCCTCGAGCGCGAGAACATGCGCGTGCTCGACGACCTGGCCAAGAGCGACCGCGTCGAAGTCGAAGCGTAGCTTCGATGAGCGTTCAGGAGCGGGCGGCGGACCTGCGCGCGCGCCTCGAAGAGGCCAACGTTCGCTATTACGTGCTCGACGCGCCCACCATCGCGGATGCGGAGTACGACGCGATGTTGCGCGAGCTCGCGGAGCTCGAAGCGGCGCATCCCGAGCTGCGGACTGCGGATTCGCCGACGCAACGCGTCGGGGCCGCCGCGTCCGAGCATTTTGCGCCGTACGAGCATCGCGCACCGATGCTGAGCTTGGCGAATGCCTTCGACGAATCCGAGATGCGGGCATTCGACGAACGCGTGCGCAAGCTCGCCGAGGCCGCGGTCGCCTACGTCTGCGAACTCAAAATCGACGGGCTGGCAGTCTCGCTTTCGTATCGTACGGGCGCTTTCGAGCGCGGCGGAACGCGGGGAGACGGGCGCGTCGGCGAAGACGTGACGCCGAACCTGCGCACGATCAAGACGATTCCGCTTCGGCTGAAGGGGGGCGCGGCGCCGCAGCTCGAGGTGCGCGGTGAGGCGTACTTGCGCAAGAGCGATTTCGCTCGTTTGAACGAGGAACGCGAGGGTGCGGGGCTGCCCGCCTTCGCGAATCCGCGCAACGCGGCTTCCGGCGGGCTACGCCAGCTCGACCCGAACATGACGGCGCAGCGTCGCCTCTCGTTCTTCGCATACAGCGCGATCCCGAGCCCGGCGACGCAGTGGCAGGCGCTGAAGGATCTCGGCGCGATGGGCTTTCACGTGAATCCCAACGTCGCGCGGCGCGAGACGATCGACGAGGTGGTTGCGTACTGCCGGGAATGGGAAGAACGGCGCGACGAGCTCGATTACGAGATCGACGGCGTCGTCGTCAAAGTTGACGACGTGGCGCTCCAGGAGCGCCTCGGCTCGGTGGGGCGCAACCCGCGCTGGGCCGTCGCGTTCAAGTTCAAACCGCGCGAGGCGCGCACGAAGCTCAAGGAGATCGCGATCAACGTGGGGCGCACCGGAACGCTCAACCCCTACGCGATTCTCGAGCCGGTGCGCGTCGGCGGCGTAACGATCCAGAACGCCACGCTGCACAACGAGGACTACATCGCGCACAACGACATTCGGGTTGGCGATACCGTGCTCGTGACCCGTGCCGGCGACGTAATTCCGCGCGTCGTGAGACCGATCGTCGAAGAGCGAACGGGCAAAGAACGCGCGTTTCACATGCCCACACGCTGTCCCGTCTGCGGCGCGGACGCGTTTCGCCCCGAAGGCGAAGCGATGTGGCGTTGCACGAATGCGGCCTGTCCGGCGCAGGTGTACGAGCGCGTGCGGCACTTCGCCACCCGCGGCGCGATGGACGTCGAGGGACTGGGCGACGTGATGGCCGGCGAGCTCACGGCGCTGGGCGTGGTGAAGGAGATCAGCGACGTGTACGCGCTCGACCGCACCGCGCTCGCACGCGTGCCGCGCACCGGCGAGAAGTCCATTGCGAAGCTCCTCGACGCGATCGAGCGCTCGAAATCGCGCGGGCTCGCGCGCCTGCTCGTCGGCTTGGGGATCCGTTTCGTCGGCGAGCAAACCGCGCAGATTCTCGCCGACGACTTCGGCTCGATCGACGCGCTAGAAAACGCGAGCGAGGAAGAATTGCAGCGCAGCACCGGTATCGGCCCAGAGCTGGCAAAGAGCGTCGCGCTCTTCTTCAAGCAGAAAGCGAATCGTGCGATGATCGAGCGGCTGCGCAAGGCCGGCGTCGTGATGACGGCACCCAAGCGCGTGCGCGCGTTGGAAGGAGCCCTCACCGGCAAGACGTTCGTGCTCACCGGAGCGCTGCCGAATCTCACGCGAGAAGCGGCTACCACGATGATCGAGGCCGCCGGCGGGCGCGTCACCGCGTCGGTAAGCAAGAAGACCGATTACGTCGTTGCCGGCGACGAGCCCGGGAGCAAGCTCGCGAAAGCGGAGCGGCTCGGCGTGGCCGTCATCGACGAAGATGGGTTGCGGAACCTCGTTGGCTAGTGCCGACGGAGAGTACGCCGTTTCCCTAGTCATCCCGAGCGCCGCGCCGATGGTTCGACTTCGCACGCGTTGCACTCGTGCTACGCGCACCATGACACGATCGTGCGCCTAAAGAATTCGGCGTAAGACGGTTTGCTCCGGCGCGGTGGGCACGGCATCCGCTAACGCGTCGATGACGTCGGTAGCGACGACGCCGATGCGACGTCGCCGCGCCGCGAGTTGTCCGGCGAGGCCGTGCCAGTACGCGCCCGCGCGCGCGGCGTCGAACGGGGAAAGACCTTGCGCGAGGAACGTCGCGATGATCCCGGTCAGCACGTCGCCCGTTCCGGCCGTGGCGAGCGCGTTCGTACCCGACGGATTCACGAACGTCGTCGCGCCGTCGCAGACCAGCGTGTCGAGCCCTTTGAGCAACGTCGCGACGTGCGTGCGCTCCACGAACTCGCGCAGGCGCGTGACGCGCTCGCCAGCGCGAATGGTGCCCTTGCCGGAGAGCCGCGCGAACTCGCCCGCGTGCGGCGTGAGCACGACGCTCTTGCCCCGCAGCTCGTGCAAGTGTTTGCCGAGATGGAAGAGCGCGCTTGCGTCCGCGACGATCGGCAGCTCGGTACCGGCGATGGCGCCGCGCACGATCTCGCCAATGCGATCCTCAAGCCCGAGCCCTGGGCCGACGGCGATCGCCGAGCTATACCGCGCGATCTCGCAGAGCGATGCGACGACCTTCTCCGGCGATTCCGACTCGTCGAGCTCGACGACGACCTGCTCGACGAGATGCGCGCGTAGAGCCTGCGCGGCGGAGGCCGGGGCGGCAACGGTCACGTATCCCGCTCCCGCACGCGCTGCGGCGAGCGCGCAGAGGACGGCGGCTCCGGGAAACTGCCGGGACCCCGCGATTACGAGCGGCGCGCCCGCGCTGCGCTTGTCGGACTCGAGCGCGCGGCGGGGCACCATATGAAGGAAGGCGTCGTCGTCGAGCGTCGCATACGTGCGCGCGTGCGCCGCGAGCGTCGCGTCGTCGATGCCGATATCGGCGCACCACAGCGCCCCGGCGTTCTCGCGCGCCGGCATAAGGAGCAAGCCCGGCTTGAGCGCGGCAACGGTCAGCGTCTCGCTCGCGCGCACGGCATCGTCGTCGATCGCTCCCGTCTCCGCATCGATGCCGCTGGGGATGTCGATGGCCAATACGGGGAGGCGGCGGACGTCGAGCGCGCGTGCGGCGGCGCGATACCGCTGGCCGATCGGCAGTCGGGAGCCCGTTCCGAAGAGCCCGTCGAGCGCGAGCGCTGCACCCTCCAAGGCGGCTGCGGCGTCGTCGTCGCGTTCGGGCAGCGGCTTGACGGCAACGCCGGCATCGGCGATGCGCCGCCGTGCCGCAGCACGGGCGGCCGACGGCGTGCGCGACTCGGCCGCATAGAGCACGCGCTCGTACGACGCGTCGAGCGAGGCGAGCGCCGCGAAAGCGTCGCCGCCGTTGTCGCCGGGTCCGGCGAACGCCACGACGCGGCCGCCGCGCGGCACGAGCGCGCGAATGCGCTCGGCGACGCGATCTCCGGCATTGCGCATCAGCATTTCGTGGCCAATGCGCGCGCCCGCAGCGGCATCGGCGTCGCGCATCTCCTGCGGCGTTAGGACGTAGAGCATCGCTCCGGCGATCCTTCGAGCACGACGACGGCGGCCGCCGTCACCGGCGTGTGCGTGATCGTGAGGTGGATCCTATCGACGCCGCGCGCGGCGACGAGGACCTCCGCCCCGCCGTAGAGGCGTATGCCCGGCTTTCCGCTTCGCTCGTGGGTGACGCCGATGCGGCGCCAGGGGATTGCGTGGCCGAACGCTTTGCGCGTGGCCTCCTTTGCGGCGAAGAAGCCGGCGAGCCGTTCGGCGACGTTGCGCTTGCGCAGCGCGTAGGCGATCTCTTCATCGGTATAGATCTTCCGGCTGAACCACGCGAGCGTGCGGTCGTCGAAGCGGTAGCGCGCCACCTCTGCGAGGTCCAGGCCGATGCCGAGGATCATGCGCCGCCCTTCGTAGAGGTTGCCGGGTTTTCCGGCTGAGGACGAGAAACCATCGGTCCGGGATGGAAGCGAAGATTCGCATCGTTCCGGTCAATGCCGTCGATGGCGCCTTTCTCGATCGTCTCGCGCTCTGCCTCGAAGAGCGTTTCTTGGCGCGCGCGCGGGTGGAGAGAAGCCTCGCCCTCTCGCGCAGCGCGCTCAACGCGACGCGCGGCCAGCTCTTCCTCTCGACGCTGAGCGCGAAGGTCTTGAGCGCGCACCCCGAGCAGGATGGCGCGCTGCTCGTGCTGACCGACTTCGACCTCTACAAGACGTCGCATCGCTTCATCTTCGGCGACGCCGACGAGGCGCAATCGCTCGCCATCGTGTCGTTGCATCGCCTTCGCCCGGAGTTCTACAGCGAAGAACGCGACCCGAACGTGCTGTTTCAGCGGACGCTCAAGGAGTGCGTGCACGAGTTGGGGCATCTCTTCGGATTGAAGCATTGTTTCAACGCGCGATGCGGCATGTATTACGCGAACTCGATCTTTGAGACGGATAACAAAACGTCGTATTTCTGCGAAACCTGCGACCGGCGCGTCGGCCGCGCCCACAGATAGGTCGTGCTCGGCGCGCGCACGACGCCGTCCGTTCGGGTTGGGCTTGGCGCGCTCGCAGCACTCGTCGCCGCCGCACTCGGCTGGTTCTGGACCGGCACGCCGGTGTCGGCGCTCGTCCCGGCGGTCGCCGCCCTTGCGGCGGCAGGCATCGGCTCGCCGTACGGCTTGATCGTGACGCTCGCGGCGGCGATCGCCGGCCTCGTGGCCGGGTTGATGCGCGGCAGCACGACGGCCGAGCTTGCGGTACTGCCGGTCCTCGTCGCGGGCAGCATCGTGAGCCTGCTCTTTCGCGACGCCGCGCAGCCGGAGGTCGAGCGCGCGGCGCTTCCGCTTGCCCGCACGCCGGGACTGCTTGCGGTCGTGGACGACCTGCACGACGTCTATCGGGGCGATTTCACGAAGAGCATCGCGGTGGCGGAGGCCCCGCTGCAAGAGCTCGTGCAAGCGCTGAACCGGCTGATCGCCGGCATGCGCGACTTTCTCGCGCAGCTCTCCGAGCACGCCGGCGAACTTGCCGGAGCGGGCAGCGAGCTGCGCGGCACCGCCTCGACGACGCTGGCCGTACTGGGCGGTGCGTCGGTGGCTCACGAGCAGCTCGACGAGGGCATCGCCGACCAGCGGCGCATCGTCGAAGAAGCGACGCGTAAGGTTCTCGCGCTCAGCGAGGCGATCTCCTCGATCGCGGCCGCGGCCGAAGAACAGACGCGCAGTCTCGACGAGACGGCGATGGCGGTCGAGAACATGGCGAGCTCGATCGAGCAGGTGACCGTGCAGGTCGACTCGCTCTCGACCATCTCGAAGGAGACGTCGCGCACCGCGCAGCGCGGAGGCACGGCGATCGAAACGATCAACGCCGGTATGGGTACGATCGCCACGACGATCCAGGATCTCGCCGGCGACATCCGCCAGCTCGGTACGAACTCGGAGCAGATCGGCGACATCGTCAAAGTCATCGACCGCATCGCCGAGCAGACCAATCTTCTCGCGCTCAACGCCGCAATCGAAGCCGCGCGCGCCGGGGAGCACGGACGCGGCTTCGCCGTCGTCGCAAACGAAATTCGTAAGCTTGCCGATGGGAGCGTTACCGCGACGAAGGAGATCGCGCAGCATATTGCGGGAACGCAGAGCGTCATCGCGGACGTCGTCGAGGCGATGCAACGGCTCATGGAGCGCGTCGAAGGCAGCGTGAGCAGCACCAACTCGGCGTCCGGCGCGCTCGGAGAGATCGTCAACGCGGTGATCGCGTCCAACGAGCAAATCGGCCAGATCAGCGCGGTCGCGCGCGCCATGAGCGCGAACTCGCAGCTCGTGATCCACTCGATCGGGGAGATCACGAAATCGGTGGCATTGAATCTCAACGCGGCGCAATCGATGACGCGTCAATCCGACGGCGTCAATCAGGCGTTTTCGGACATCTCGTCGATCTCACAGAAGAACGCATCGTCGGTGGAGGTGCTTACGTACGTCAGCCGCGAGGTGACGGACGCATCGCAACGGATGCTCGGTTCGATCGAACAGATGCACGCCTTGGCCGAGCGAATCGACGAGCGTCTGCATCGCTTTAAGATCAGCGAAAACGGAAAGGGAGAACACGCATGAAGTTCAGCCTGCGCACGCGTCTGCTGGCCGCGATCGTCGGTGCGGTCGTGCTCGTCTTCGTCTGCAGCTTGGTCGCCGCTCGCGCGGTGCTCGCGCACGATCTCTTCTCCCTCGGGCGCACGGAAGTGACGAACGAGGCGAAAGCCTTCGCGGGATACGTCGCATCGCGCAGGGATCAGATCCAGCTGCTCGTCGCGCAGGAAGCCGCGAACGACGCCGTGCGCGTCGCCGTGCAAGGGCATCAGGCCGGGCAACTCGCCGCAACGCTTTCGGACACGGTTGCGAACTCCGGACTCTCGTTTCTTACCGCGGTCGACCTCCAGGGCCGCGTCCTCGCGCGCGTGCACGCGCCGAACGGCGGATCCCTTGCGAACGATCCGTTCGTGCAGCGCGCGCTCAACGGCGAAACGTTCAGTACCATCGCGCGCCTATCGCCGAGCTTCTTGCTGAGCGAGGGGCTCGCGCTGCAGGCGGGCAGGCAGCACGATGGATTGGCGATCGTTTCCGCGACCCCGATCAGCGACGCGCAAGATCGCACGATCGGCGTGCTCTACGGCGGCCTCTTGCTGAACCATTCGTACGATCTCGTCGACGAGGCAACCCGCGCGATCGGCGGTGCGATCGCATTGGTCGACGATGGAACGATCGTCTCGAGTTCGATCCTGGCGCCCGACGGCACGCGATACGTCGACGCTGCGCTTCCCGCCGCCGCCGCCGTCGTTCGCACGGGGCGTCCGTACGTGGGAAGCGACACCGAAGGCGGCGTGACCTACCTCGCACGCATCGTCCCGCTAACGACCGATCAGGGTCGCGTCGTCGGGGCATCGTGGTACGGCATTCCAATGGTGCGGATCACGAGCATCGTCAGCCACACGACGTGGACGCTCGTGCTGTGGGGCCTGCTCGCGGTGATTCTCGTGCTCGCGCTCTCGGTCCCCATCGTGCAGGCGTTGTCGAAGACGCTCGTGCAGAACAGCCGCCGCGTGCGCGAAACCGCGAAAGAGCTGGGCGTGACGATCGTCGGGAGTGAGGTATCCGAGGACCACGTGACGGCGACGAGACGAGCCGTCGAGCGAAGCGGCGAGCTGATTGCGGAGATCGCCAAGAGCGACGACGCTCATCCGAAAATCGCCGAGTTGCAGAGACTGAACGCGGCGCTGCACGACGACGTGACCGTTATCGCAACGCTGACGCAAGAGATCTCCAACCGCATGCGCGATGCCGGGGTTCGCGTTGCCGAGCTCAATGAGGTGGCGACGACGCTCAACGAGCTGGTGACGGGCGAATCGGGTACGTAGGATGCCGACGACCGAGATCATCCTCGTATTCGCGAGCAATGCCGACGCGATGATCGCCACGAAGGCGCTCAAAGATGCCGGCGTTGCGGCGAAGATGATTCCCAAACCCGCCAACGTGGAGTCGACGGCGAATCTTTGCCTTACCATCGACGGCGCGATCGAGAACGAAGCGGCCTCGGCGCTCAGCACGGCCGGCATCGCCCTCGGCGGCGTCGTGAAGTGACGCGCTAGCGCAGCGCGCGCGCGTCTGCGAGCGCGACGGTCTGCGTCCGCCCGTCGCGCTCGACGATGAGTCCGCCGCCGGTGCCGAGCGCCACGGCCATCGCTTCGAACGGGGCTCGCTCGCCGTCGAGCAGCAGCCGGTAGCGCTGGCCGGGTACGTGCGCGGCGGTCTCCCATCGGCGCGCGATCGCGCTCGCGTCCTCGAGCAGCCGCAGATCGCCGCCGAAACGCTCCAAGATGCGCGCGAGCAGCACCGGGCGCTCGACGGCGGCGGCGTCGTCGCAGTACGCCGGCGGTGGATCGATCGCGACGCCGGCCGCACGATGGACGTTGATGCCGACGCCGCACGCGACGCGCGCGCGTTTGCCGAGAACGCGCGACGTGCAGAGGATGCCGGCGAGCTTCTTCCCGTTCAAGAGCAGGTCGTTTGGCCAGTGCAGCGCGGCGTCGACGCCGACGTCGGCGAGCGCGTCGCGGACGCACAGCGCCGCCCAGAACGGCACGATCCAAAGATCGTCGGTTAGAATGTCGCGCGGCAAGATCGTGGTGAAGAGTAGCGCGCTCCCGGCAGGCGCGATCCACGGCCGGCCTTTGCGCCCGAGGCCGCGGGTCTGCTCTTCGGCGACGATCGTCATCCCGAGTGCCGCGTCGTCGCCGAGCAGCTCGGCTGCGTCGTCGTTCGTGCTACCCGTGCGCGCGACGTAGACGACGCGCGCGAACGCTCCCCCCATGCGGCAGGCTTATCCGCGCCGCGCGCCGCACCTTCGCAAGGTCATGGCAATCGAAAGCACGCTCGTTCTCTGTAAGCCCGACGCGGTCTCTCGCGGTCTCGTCGGCGAGATCGTCGCACGCATCGAGCGCCGCGGATACGTCATCACGGCGATGCGCATGCTGCAGCTCGACGGCGATCGCGCGCGCAAGCACTACGGCGAGCACGAAGGCAAGCCGTTCTTCAACGACCTCGTGAACTTCATTACGAGCGGTCCGTTGGTCGCGCTCGCCGTCGAAGGCGATGGCGCCGTCGAGGCGTGTCGCCAGATGATCGGAGCGACGAATCCACTGCAGGCGGCGCCCGGCAGCGTTCGTGCCGATCTTGCGCAGAGCATCGGACGCAATCTCGTTCATGCAAGCGATTCGAACGAGAGCGCGCGCCGCGAGCTCCCGATATTCTTCACGGATGCCGATTATATGTCGCGACGGCACGATCTCGAGCGCTGGATCAAGGGCTGATGTTAGAGGCGCTGCGCGGCGGCGGCCGGCCGCTCATCGAAGGCGTCGAAGCGCGTGAGGTTCTCGACTCCCGAGGCAATCCGACGGTCGCCGCGAGCGTGGCGACGAGCTTCGGCGCAGTTGAAGAGGCGATGGTACCGTCCGGTGCCTCGACGGGATCGCGCGAAGCCGTCGAGCTGCGCGACGGCGACGCCTCGCGGTACGGCGGGAAGGGCGTGTGCGCGGCCGTTGCGACGGTGAACGACGTGCTGGGGCCGGCGCTCGAAGGGCTCGACGCGACGGCGCAGCGCGAGATCGACGTGCGTATGCTCGAGCTCGACGGAACGCCCAACAAGTCGCGTCTCGGCGCAAACGCTCTGCTCGCCGTCTCGCTCGCCACCGCGAAAGCCGCCGCTGCGAGTCTCTCGTTGCCGCTCTTTCGTTACCTCGGCGGCCCGTCGGCGGCAACGCTGCCCGTGCCGCAGATGAACGTGATCAACGGAGGCAAGCACGCCGACGGTGCGCTCCAGTTCCAAGAGTGCATGATCGTTCCGCTAGGAGCGCCGACGTTCTCCGAGGCCGTGCGATACGGTTCCGAAGTCTTTCACGCGCTCGGAACGCTGCTGCACGAACGCGGGCTTCCGACGCTCGTCGGCGACGAAGGCGGTTACGCTCCACCGCTGGACACGCCGCAGCAGGCGCTCGACCTCATCGTTGCCGCGACCGAGCGAGCCGGCTATACTCCCGGTGACGACGTCGCAATCGCGCTCGATCCCGCGGCGAGCGAGTTTTATGCTGACGGAAAGTACTTCGCTCTCGACAAGCAGCGCGGGCTCTCGTCGAAGGAGATGATCGCGCTCTATCGCGATCTGCTCGAGCGCTATCCTATCGTCTCTCTCGAAGACGGGCTGGCCGAAGACGATTGGGACGGCTGGAGCGCCATGACCCGCGAGCTCGGCACGCGCGTGCAGCTCGTCGGCGACGACATCTTCGTGACAAACGTCGAGATCCTCGCGCGCGGCATTCGAGAAGGTGTCGGCAACGCGGTTCTCATCAAATTGAACCAGATCGGCACGCTGACGCAGACGCGCGATTGCATCGAGATGGCGCAGAAGGCCGGGTACGGAACGGTCATCTCGCATCGCTCGGGTGAGACGGAGGACACGTTCATCGCAGACTTGGCGGTCGCCGCCGGCGCCGGACAGATCAAAACGGGATCGCTCTCGCGCAGCGAGCGAATTGCGAAATATAACCGGCTGATGGCGATCGAAGCGCAACTCGGTGAAGCGGCGGGCTATGCCGGTGCGGGAGTCTATCCGCGGCGCACGTGAGCGACGAGCAGCGGCGGAGATTCGAGGAAGACGGGTATCTCGTCTTCCCGGCATTCGCTTGCGAGCGTGCGATCGAGCGCTTGCGAGCGCGCGCCGAAGAGATCGTCGACGCGTTCGATCCTTCCGAGGGGAGCGCGATATTTACGACGCGCGATCAGGCAGAGCGCAGCAGCGCATACTTCCTGGAATCGGCGAGCGCGATCCGCTGCTTTTTCGAAGAGGAAGCATTCGACGAAGCCGGCGCCCTACGGCGCGATAAGGCGCGTTCGATCAATAAGATCGGCCACGCGATGCACGACCTCGACCCCGTGTTCGCGGCGTTTTCGCGGGATCCGCGTCTTGCGCGTATCGCGCGAACGGTGGGCTTGGAGCAGCCGCTGCTCTACCAATCGATGTACATCTTCAAGCAGCCCGAGATTGGCGGAGAAGTGAAGTGGCATCAGGACGCATCGTTCTTCGTAACGGATCCACCGAGCGTCGTCGCGTTCTGGTTCGCGCTCGAGCGCGCCGACCGTGAGAACGGCTGCCTCTGGGTCGAGCGTGGAGGGCACCGCGGCCCGCTGCGGGAGCGCTTCGTTATGCGAGATGGACGGACGGTACTCGAGCCGCTCGACCCGACGCCGTGGCCGACGATCGAACGTGCGACGCCGCTCGAGGTTGACGCCGGGACGCTCGTCGTCTTTAACGGTATGCTGCCGCATTACAGCGGGTCGAATCGTTCGTCGAAGTCGCGCCACGCCTACACCCTGCACGCCGTCGACGGGCGCGCAAGGTACGCGCCGGAGAACTGGCTTCAGCGACAGAGTCTACCGGTGCGTGGATTCGCGTAACCGTGAGAGCGGAACCGTGCCCCTTGGTAAGGAAGCGTGCGTAGCGGCGGCTGCGGGCCTGTAGCTCAGCGGTAGAGCGGCCGGCTCATAACTGGTTGCGCGTAGGTTCGAATCCTACCGGGCCCACTGACGTCACTTACGGTGGTGGAGAACGATCTGGTTTCCTTCGGTATCCTCGCCGAACGACATATGGCAGACCGGCGACTCGCCAGGATCGCCCGCCTTGCCGCCGTGCGAACGCACGAACTCCACTGCAGCCTTGAGGTCGGGAACGGCAAAGGCAATAGTGTATCCGGCCTGCCAGGGATGATTCTCGTGCTTTCCGATTGCGAACGCCGAGCCGTCGGGCAACTCGAACTCCGCCCACGAGCCGTCCATCAACGACTCCGGCTGCTTGCCCAGGAACTCGGTGTAGAAACGCAGAGCGCGCTCGAAGTCTGTGACGGTGTAGATGTGGACGTCGATACCGGTGACCATGAGTTCCTCCGTGCTGGCTATTCGCCGCTAGCGATAATGCCCGCGAGCTCGCGCGGCGGCGCAAAGACGATGGTCGGCTCGCGCTTGCCGAACTCTTCGACGTCCGCGTCGCCGACGATCGCGCGCACGCTTTCGACCACGCGCGCGACGAGATGCTCCGGCGTCGATGCACCGGCGGTAACGCCGATCGTCGCCGCGTGCGCGATCCACGCGGGCTCGATCTCGTCCGGGCCATCGATCAGATAGGCCGGCGTCCCGGCTTCCGCCGAGCAATCGCGCAGGCGCTGCGCATTCGAGCTGTTCTGCGATCCGACGACGAGCAAAACGTCGCAGGCCGCGGCGAGCTGCTTGACGGCGTTCTGGCGATTCTGCGTTGCGTAGCAGATGTCGCTGCTCGGCGGCTCCTTAAGCGCGGGAAAGCGGCGCTTGAGCGCGGCGAGTATTCCGTGGGTGTCGTCAAGACTCAGCGTCGTCTGCGTGACGACGGCGACGCGCTCCGGATCGGGTACCGCGACGGTTGCGGCATCCTCTTCGCTCTCGACGAGTGCGATCGATCCCGGAATCTGCCCGAGCGTTCCCGTGACTTCATCGTGCCCGGCGTGGCCGATGAGCAATACGAAGTAGCCATCGCGTGCGAAACGCAACGCTTCAACGTGAACTTTCGTGACGAGAGGGCACGTCGCGTCGACGACGCGCAGGTTGCGCGTGGCCGCCTGATGGCGGACGTCGGGCGCGACGCCGTGCGCGCTGAAAACGGCGAGCGAGTCGTTGGGCACCTCGTCGAGCTCGTCGACGAAGACCACGCCGCGCCCGCGGAGCCGCTCCACCACGTCGCGATTGTGGACGATCTCCTTACGCACGTAGAGCGTCCCGGCGTGCACGTCGAGCAGATCCTCGATGATTTGAATCGCTCGCTCGACCCCGGCGCAAAACCCGCGGGGATTGGCCAGTAAGATCCGGCGGTTCTCGATACCCATCCGTCGTATACTACCACTCGGGAAGGCTGCACGCCCCCTGGGGGCCAAGCTCTTGCCCGCGGCGCCATCGTCTATCGGTTAGGACATCGCCCTTTCAAGGCGGAAAGACGGGTTCGATTCCCGTTGGCGCTACCACGATTCAAGGCGCGTGCTGATCTATGCTCACGCCTTGCGCTGGCCGCCTCTAGGGTTCGGCAATGATTTCGAGTGTCAGCCGTGTCGCGGCTGAGCTGACATCCTGCAGATCGCCCTGTGGAATCGACGCCAGTAGCGAGGCTTCGTGCCTGATCTGCCGCGAGACATCGGCTGAGTTGAGTAACTCGGGGATGGCGCCTCGAAAACTCTCATCGGCGTGGGCGTCCTTGATAGCGGCCGCGTTGAAGGCAAGCTGTGCGACAAGCTCTCCGAGTAGGAATGTCGATCTCACAGCCGCAGGCCACTTCGTCGTGGGCCCGTCCTCGGAGAGGGGCTGGCGCAGGTGCGCGTCTATCCAGTGGGCGTCGGCAGGGATTGCCGCCGCAAGCGTCGCTTCCAGTGCTGCGCTGTTCTTGCCGTCAGAGTACTGCGCGTGCAACGCATCAACACGATGAAGAACATCGGCACCGAAGAGCCGGCTTTCCGGGCGCGACATACCGATTGGTACATCGATGAGCTCCATAAGCGAGCTGAAGTACGCACCGAGCTGCGCAGCACCGATGGATCCTTGCGAAAGCCGAATCTGCGGAAACTCGGTGACAGGGAAGCTTTGCTCAACCGCAGGGACTAATGTCGTCAGCGGGTCCGTCTGTGCGCCGGTTAGCAGCGCGCGGAATTCGTCCGGCACGTCCGTCTGGTGATTTCTAAGCGTCGTTACCATCGAATCGCTGAAGTCTTGGAACGCAGAAGCCCTCGGGAGCGGGGCTGCCTCTACCAACGCGCCAGCGACATACCAGAACGCTGCTGCAGGCGCCTGTCTCCATGCCTGTTCCATGACTCCCATGCCGTTGAACTGCCGGGGAAAATCTGTCGCGTCGCCGGTAACCAACCAGTTGTCGAACTCTGAGTAGAGATTTGGGTCACCGCTGTAGGAGCGAAGCGTTTGGCGGTCGTCGCGGCAGCGCTGGCGCTCTAGCACGACGCTGCAAATCCCTGGCTGCAGGGCGTCTTCGAGGAGCCTCACGTTTGCAGCGCCCGCCGCGAATGCTGTCGCGGCATCAGCGGTTGCGGCCGCTGCGGTCGAGATCGATAGCACCCAGAGGCCAACGCAAAGGGCCGCACATGCTCGCCAACTCGGGGTTGCCACGGCGAACATCTTGCCCCCCTTTCCTGGCTGGGACCTCCTCTTTTGTCGGATTAAGAAGCGCGAGCGCCCGTCGACCGACGCGGGTACTCGAAGCTGGAATCCCGGAGCATGGCGCGCTGCCCGCCATTAATGGTCAGAAATTGGTCAGCTCTTATCCGTTCATTGCCGGGAAACGGCGGGACACAACCGCTTGCAATGGCCCAAGAAGCTAGAGACGACGGGAATCCGCCGGCTTAGCCGGGATTGCGCGAATCAACGCAGCCGCTTTCGATTCCCGTTGGCGCTACCATGGAAAGCCCGATCGTTGCGAGCCAAACTCGCTGTCAGCCCCGCGGTCATCTAACCCGCGACTGCGCTTGCATTGCAGTAACTAATATGTTACTGTAACCCGATGGCGAATGTCGTTGAATACGCTCGCGAGGACGGATCGAGTCCTTATCGCGATTGGTTCGATGACCTTTCACCTGATGCGGCCGCGAAAGTCGCAACGGCGAGAGCAAGACTCGAAGGCGACAATACCTCGGCAGTAAAATGGTTAGGCTCCTTCGGCGAATATCGGATCGACTGGGGCCCCGGATATCGCATCTACCTCGGCAGGGAAGGCGATAAGCTGCTCATCTTACTCGGCGGCGGGACGAAAAAGCGTCAGCAAGTCGACATTGATCGTTCCAGGTCGCTGTGGGGAGAGTATAAAGCCCGTAAGGCGGCGGCAGTAAGAACCAAAGGGAGAATATGAGGAACATGGCGTTAACAAGGAGTTCGAGAAGAACCATTGTCGAGCGAATCGAACGCGATCCGGATTTTGCAAGGGCGGTTCTCGACGAGGCAACGACGTTGTTTCTAAACGGTGAGCCTGAAACGGCCAGACTGCTTTTACGAGATCTCGTAAATGCAACTGTGGGGTTCGAGTCGCTTTCGCGCTTGACTCGCAAGCCGGTGAAAAGCCTTCACCGCATGCTGTCCAGCCGCGGTAACCCCAGTATGGATAACCTTTCGGAAATCCTCAGTGCACTGCGGAAGAAGCTTCGTGTAAAGCTCAGGGCGCATGCTGTAGCCGCGGCTTAAGCAAGAACCAGCGGCAGGCAAGGCCAAGGGTTCGCTGTGGTCAGAATTTGGTCAGCTCTACCGCGTTCTTCGGCGGGAAACGGCGGTACGTAGTCGCTGGAAATCACGGTAGATGCTAGAAGCGGCGGGAATTTGCGAGCTTATGCGGGATTGCGCGAGTCAATGCAGGCGCTTTCGATTCCCGTTGGCGCTACCATAAGAACCGCGCTACGCGGCTTTTCGAGGCCGTCCGCCTTTACGACCATTCTCGCGCGAGGCAGCAGCTTTCTTTGCGGTGGTGCGCCCCCGCGTTCTATGCCCCATTGCTTTAGCGAAGACAGTTCCTAGCTCGTCCGCGAGCAGGCCTGGCACATAGATGTCAACGTTAATAGTGCGAAAAGAAATACCATCACCGCCGGGCTGAATCTCGACCTTTGCTAGATCACGTGCCTCAGCGTTGGCCAGTTCCCGTATCTGCTTGCGAGGAATAGACAGTGAGACGCCCTTTCGAAGTGTCAAGTCGAGCGCATCGTTCGTGCGATTGTAGTAAACTCGAATTACATCGAAAGGCTCATCCCTGGCGGTTTTCTGTCCTCGTGAATACATCGAGTCGGTTAGCGGAGGCACACGAACACGGGCTGGGGCCTTAGCCATTGAACTTCTCCCATAATCGGACGAGTTCACCAAAGTGATCGCCGACGAGTTCGCGCGCTCGCCTGACGTGCTGCTTTGTCATGCGAATGTCGTATGGCTGCAGCGTTGCATCGAGTGTGATTTTGCACTTCTCGCGATCTTTGATGACATGGACATGCGGCTTATGCCCGCGCTCGTCACGCGTGTTGACGACGATACGGAAGCCCTCGGCTTCGATTCCAGGGCACGATTCGATGCTAACCCACACGGTGTAGGTTTGTCAACCTCGAGATGGCAGCCGCTTTCGATTCCCGTTGGCGCTACGAAATGGAACCCTTGTGCGCTAGGGCCCCGTTCGTTACGAGCGGCCTGGCGAATTTCCGCCGTGAAGTTGCCCGAATGTGCGGGCGAGCATCAAGCCCATCGCCAGAACACCCAATCCCGCGGCGAGAATGCTATCCGAAGCGCGTAAGTTGAAGTTTCCGACACGACAGATGAGAACGTAACCGACTCCCAAGTTGAAGAAGCCCCAAAGCACGTTGACCGTCGAAGAAGAGAGCCCTTTGCCAGGCGGTTTCGCAAACGGACTTTGAAAGGCACGACCCATCAAGCCACTTACAAGATGGGGGACGCTGTTTGTGAGAAACGCGCCGCCAAAGAAGTAAGAAGCGTACTGAAGCCAGATCATCCTAAGCGCTCCTTCCGGTGTCAAGCAGTTTGACGATCTCCTGAAGACCGGCAAGCTGATTACTCCGCTTGGACGCTCGCGGCTGGTGCAACCCAAATACCGCCGCGATCGCGAAGACGAGAAATGTGCCATACGCTTATGATTACTGTAATTCAGGTTGCCGCATCGCCTGGTCTTATGTCGCCCGTCAATAGTACGTCGTAGCGAAGTGTTGCCCCTGCTGTCGTGCGAACGCCCGCCGTGGTAATGTGTGGGCGAAACCGACCGTCATGCATGAGATGCTGCACCGGAACGCGGTGGAGGAGGAGGGCTGCGTCCGAAATGAGCCGACGGTGGCATCGCCACCAAAGAGTCTCGGAACACATGATCGCGACTTGCGAAGCTGCCGCCTGCCTGAGAAGCTCACGAAGTGCCCGTCGGAAGACGTCGGTCTCCATGTAATCGGCGTACGCGCGAAATGAAGGATGACGCAAAGCGACGTTGGGGCTATCGCGATGAACCTTACGAAATCCGCCCAGATCCGGTTCCCAGCGATACGCACTTCCGGTGCTTTCGGGAACCCATCGTTCCATTTCTTCGCGCCAAAACTGCGGATGGCGGTGGCTCTTGGGAACCGTTCGAACGTCGACGAGCAACTCGATTGCGGCTTCGCGAATCAGTTGTGCGAGTTCTGCCGTCGTCGCGGTTCCGTGACCAAGAGTTAGCAGGTACGGCATCGTCGACAACGCTTCGCCAACGTGTTCGCTTTACATCGCCGGGCGTAATTGTTGGTACATGATTACCTCACGACGTGCGTTCGCGATCGATAATTGCGGCTGAGACGTGATTTCGTAGCCGCGAAAAGGACGGCTCGGTTGCTCAGAAGGCCCTTCCCGCGATCGCTTCGTGTTCTGGCTCATCGTTACTCGGCGCATGGTTAGCCCCTCGTTCCTACGGGAATGATTGGGAGGCAGAACTTTCGGGTATAGCGCAGAACGGTAACGCCGCTCGTAATACAGCGACGACCAGAAAGTGCACACACCAATGCTCATCACGCTACTCGTCGTCGTCATCATCCTTGCCTTGATCTTTTGGGTGGTTGGACAACTCCGGATGCCGCAGCTCTTCAAGTCGGTCATCGGCTTGATTGTGGTGATCGTCGCGGTTATCTACCTGCTTCGCTTCCTCCCTGGCGTTCACATACCCGGCGTTCACTTGTAAATCCAACAAACCGAAGTGCATCTCGAGTGTGGCATCCGAAATGCCGTGCAGCCCTGCGAGACCCCTTTGTTCGACAGGAAGACTTTTGGTGCAGAATAGAGTTTCATGCTTTGTCTTCCCGCCATAGGTAACGATCTAACCACGCACGGACTTGGTCGTGATGCTCGCCCCAGGCCTGCCAGGCGCAAGTCGCCCACGTCCACGCGGCATCGCGGTGCGCCGGTGCATCCACCGCGTTCCAGATGTCTACGACCGTAATCGCGCCCTTATGGCTTGGAGGGACGAGCCAATGCGCCTTGCCCTTGCTGTTCTTCGCAAATCGTGCCATCGCCGCGTTGGCTGCCTCGATCGCAAGCCCGCGTTCTATGAGTAGACAAAGCCTTGCGAGATGAACGGCCTCCGATTGAATCGTTTGCGGCGATTCGGTTCCCGGATGTTGTACCGCGTATGCGTCAACGCTTAGGCAATGCGCGCTATAGTACTGCGCGTCGGTGTACTCTCTTACGAGAACCTCACCATAGAGCCGCCAGCAACCCGGCGAAGCAACGAGGTATCGATGAACGGGGCCATCTTCGTCCGGCACGTCAGCACCACACCCTATGCATTCCATGTTAGGCGACCCCCAAGATCGTCGAGCTTGTCGGACTTCGTTGCGTCGCCGAGCGTATCGTCGCCGCGCGTGCCATACAACGCGTCGCATTCGCTCGTAGGACGCTGATTCGGGTTGGTACACCGATGAGGCTCGCAGCATGCGTTAACATGTCGCGCAACGTCCGCGTCGGGGCATTCGGGACATGCCAGGCTTGCCCATAAGCATCGTCCGGCGCATCAGCGAGAGTGACTAGCGCTCGCGCAAAGCGATGTCGTGGCATCAGGCCCGTAGAAATCGGATGCGCGGACGGCAACCGCGCGCACGCGGCCGGTGTCGTGCGCCGACTTCCATAGCTTGGTGATTTCCGCCCGGAGCGCAGGCTTGCGTCCGTAGTGCGTCAGCGGCATCTCCTCGGTAAGCGGACTGGTCTGCGGACCGTACATGTAGAGGTTGTCTGCAAAAACCAAACGTGCGCCCGAAGTCGAACATCCGTCGATGAGATTGGCCAGTGCTTTCGGCCAAGCGCGCCTCCAGAGAACCGAATCGTATGGGAAGCCGACGCAGCAAACGACCGTAGCTACTCCGGAGCATGCTCGGATCGTCGCTTCCCGATTCGTAGAATCGGCTGCATGAAACGTGCATCCGTCGGGGAGTTCTCTCGGCTTCTGCCGCTGCACGATCCGCACAGCATCGCCGCGATTCGCGAGCGTGGATGCCGTCGCGCGACCCACGGCACCGTAACCGATCACGCTAATGTTTCGCACCTAAGCCCACCATCTTCCCATCGTACTTGGGATTCGCGAAGAGCCTCCGCCCGCCTCGCCGACGAGATTGTACGTTCCGGCTCCAAGAGGATGGCTGGAGGCGACTAAAAGTCGAAGCCGACTCCGGCATAGATGCTGAGCAAACGTAAGCGCGCCTTCGTGGTGCCGGCCGGAAGGAGCCCAATAACCGGGAGGAACGCGATAACCCGTAATCGGTTGCGATGACAAGAACTAGGTGCTGTAAACGACGGTCACTTCAGCTGACCCTGATGCCAGGTTGGGCGCGACTGATTGGATGATGACGTGAACCTGGCTCCCGCTTAGAGCATTCATACTCACATCGGCCGAGAAATAGCCATTCGCATCGGCATACGTTTGCGTCTTGAACGTTCCGGTAGTTATTGGGATGATGCCGAACGCCGTGGCTTGACCCGTCGCGACGATCGTCACCTGTGAGTTCGGCATTGTGCGCCCCGAGAGGGTGAAGGTATTGCCCACTTGCGAGCCGGGCGACGGCGAGAGGGCATTGACGAAGTTGCCGTTGCCGCCCGTCGAACCCGTGGTGAACGCCCAGCCCGTGTTGAAACCGACGCCGCTTTCGGTCCTGCCGGTAGTCTGCACCGTATGCCGACCGGCGGGAAGCGCATAGGGCGGCGTGAAGTCAAATCGCGTGCTGCTCATGTACGACTGCGAGCTCACGTCGCGCCCATCGAGGAGGATTCTGATCGAGTTGGGGTTGACGGGCTCGCTGAACGTTGCCCAGATCGCCGGGCGGTTCGATCGCGCTGCGTTTTCGGGATTTACGCGCACGAGGCTGAAGGACGTGGCCGGGGGCGGACCGTTGGGACCACCGGAACCGCTATTGATGTAGACCGTTTGGTTGCTCTGGCTCCAGTTCACGGCAGCGCCGAGCGCTTGCGCAATGAATCGTAGCGGGACGAGCGTGCGGGCGCCGACGACGAACGGAGCGACGTCCATGTATACGGTGCTTCCGTTTACCACGGCGGCGGTCGAACCGATACGCAAGCCGATACTGCGGCCGTTGCCTTGCGCGTTGATCTGGCCGTTGGCGTATACGACGCTCGCGCCCAAGCGTTCGAAAACGCCGCGCAGCGGAACGAAGATGCGCCCGGCCTCCTCGACGGGCGGCTGGTCGAACGAAACCACTCCACCGTCGATCTCGACCGTGACCGGCGCCGCCGAAACAGGGAGCGGCGCGGCGCTGAACGCGAAGCCGATCGCGAGAGCCAGATATGAGAGCCGTTTGTATAAGAACATTGCAGTTTACATCACACCAGGGAGACGAGTGTCGTCGGGCCGTTCATGGACACTTTACGCTAGGCGCTCAGGCGCCAAGTGTCTGTACGCTTTCATACAGGAGTCGCTCGGAGAACAACTGGCCGGTCGCTTACTCCCGACGGCGACGAGGCGGAGGATTGCCAGGAAGCGTACGCGATCCGAGCTCGGCCGTCACGCTTGCGCTCGAATCGAACGCCCGCGATCGTGGCGTTGTTGGGGCAGACGATGGATCGTTCACGCGAGCGGATCTCGCGCGGGCGAACAGTCGCGCGGCCTAGACCGTTAGCGGGCTCCCAGATAGAAGCCAGTTGTCTGCTGGATGTATCCGGCCGTCGCCGAGTCGAAGCCGACACACATGCGATGGCTAACCCCAGCACGAGCTACGTGAGCGGCGAGAGATGCGTTGGTTCGTAGAGGCCGAGCTTGTCGCCGCCGGGGAGTTCGAGCGTCGTCACCAAACCCCAGCCGCGGTCGGCGACCGGTGTCGTTTTGATTCCCTTTTTCTCGAGCTGCTGTACCGTCGCGGCGATATCGTCGCAGATCAGCCACAGTTCGTGTTCGGGGTCGTCTTCCGTCTCATAGACGGCGAGTTCCGTCGGCGGTGCGGCGAAGAAGAGCCGCCCGTTGCCGTTCCGGTCGTGGGCGGCCGTGCACGAGCGGCTCGCGCAGCTCGACACGGAAGCAGTACATGTCGTACGCAACGCGGCGATTCTGGGGCGCTCGTTCCAGGCGCGCTTTCCTCTAGGCGGAGTTCCTGCTAGCCGTCCCCACGAGCCCGGCGATTCGTTTAAGGAACGATCGCGATGCCGGTCGGATCGTTCAAGCCGGGGAACGAACCGGTGAGCGTCTGCCGATTTCCGTTCTGATCGTACGCCGTCACGGTTTTGTTGCCGGCGTTTACCACGTAGAGGAAGCCGTTACTCGGGTCGTACGCGATGGCATCCGGATAATTCAAGCCGGAGAAAGAGCCGGTGAGCGTTTGCTGATTTCCATTTTGGTCGTAGGCCGTCACCGTGTTATTGAAAATACTCGTTACGTACAGGAAGCCGTTGCTCGAGTCGTATGCGATGGCGTCTTGACCGGTCCCGGCCAGGCCGGAGAAAGAGCCACTGAGTGTTTGCTGGTTTCCGTTCTGGTCGTACGCAATCACACCGGGCGCGCCGGGGGTGTTGAGGCCATCTACCACATAGAGGAAGCCGTTGCTCGGGTCGTATGCGATGCCACCCGGAAGACAGAACAAGCCGTTGAATGGGCCGCTGAGCGTCTGCGGATTGCCGTTGTGGTCAAATGCCAGCACCTCATTTCCCATTCCGACGGAACAGCCGTCATAACCAGGGTTGGTCACAACGTAGAGGAAGCCGTTGTTCGAGTCGTATGCGATGCCGACCCCGTCGCTCAAACCGGAGAAGGAGCCACTCAGCGTTTGTAAGTTGCCGTTCCGGTCGTAAGCCATGGCGTTACCGCAATATTCGTTCAGCACGTAGAGGAAGCCGTTGCTCGGGTCGTACGCAATGCCAATCGGATAGCACAAACCGGGGAAGGAGCCGGTGAGCGTCTGCGGGTTCCCGTTCTCGTCATAGCCCGTCACGGTGGCGTTGAGTAAGTTTGTCACGTAGACCGGCGGCGGCGCCACAGCCGCCATATCGACGGTCACGGTGACGCTGCTGCAATTGGCGCCGATCTGCGCGCAACCGTCCGTCGCTTGCCCCGCGAAGGTGGGCGTAACCGGGAACGAGGCGGTGCCGCTCGCGTACGTGGCGGGAGGCGTGACGGTGAAACTGTTGGGCGCTAAAGTCGTCGTCGTCGAGGGCGCGGTGGTGACGCCGGCGAGCGAACCCGTGGGCGTGCCGATCGTGAAGAGCGGCGCACCCGGCCCTGCGATGATGTCGCCGTCGGCATCGAGCGACTCGGCGATGAACTTGTGCGCGCCCTGACCGATCAAGCCGTAGTCGCCGTTGCTGTTGGCCTGCGTCGTCGCGTCCGCAGGCAGTACCAGCGTTTTCACCGGAACGCCGGAGAGCGTGAGGCCGATCGTGTCGTTCTCTCCGGCGGTAATCGTGAACGCAACCGCCTGCGCTGCCGACAGCACGTTCCCCGTACCGTTTGCACCGTCATAGGTCGTGAGCGTCGCCGTGTAGCTGTCGGCTTGCAAACCTGAGATCGTCAGCGTGCAAACCGTGCTCGCCAGCGTGCTCTGACATCCTGCACTCGTCGGGGTGAGGCCCGCGGTCTCGTTGACGACGCCGTTTTGGCCCGTCGTCGTGTTGTTGATGACGATCGTGATCGACTGCGTCGCGGGAGAGATGTACTGCGGCCGCACGCCGCTTCTGACACCCTGAGCCGGCGCGAAGCGCCGAGTCGAAGGACGAAGGGTCGACGACGTACTCTGCTGCGACGATTGTTTCGGCACCGTGATGACGAACGTTGCTGAGCCGGTGCCCTTCGCGGTTTTCACCGGCACCGACGGCACCACAGACGAGCCGCGCGATCCCCCGGTGCACCCGGCGGCCAGGGCTAGACACGCGCAGAGGACGAGAAGCCGCATGGTCATGAACAGAACTCCTTCAGGGAACGACCACGATGCCGTCCGGATAGTTCAGGCCGGAGAAGGAACCGCTGAGCGTCTGCTGGTTTCCGTTCTGATCGTAGGCCGTCACGGTGCTGTTGCCAACGTTTGCCACGTAGAGGAAGCCGTTGCTCGGGTCGTACGCGATGGCATACGAACGGTCTAGACCGGGGAAGGAGCCGCTGAGCGTCTGCCGGTTTCCGTTCTGATCGTAGGCCGTCACAGTGTTGTTGCCGTCGTTCGCAACGTAGAGGAAACCGTTGCTCGGGTCGTACGCGATGCCGGTCGGATCGTTCAAACCGGAGAAGGAACCGCTGAGCGTCTGCCGGTTTCCGTTTTGGTCGTAGGCCGTCACGGTGTTGTTGTAGACGTTCGTAATGTAGAGGAAGCCGTTGCTCGGGTCGTACGCGACGCCTTTCGGATCGTCCAAGCCGGAGAAGGAGCCGCTCAGCGTTTGTAGATCTCCGCTCTGATCGTACGCCATGACACAACACGTACCGCCGGGGATGTTCGCTATGTAGAGAAGGCCATTGCTTGGATCGTACGCAATGCCAAACGGATTGTTCAGACCGGAGAAGGAACCGCTGAGTGTCTGCTGGTTTCCGTTCTGGTCGTAGGCCGTCACGGCGTAAGTAACGGCAAAAACGTTATCCACCACGTAGAGGAAGCCGTTGCTCGGGTCGTACGTGATGCTGGTCGGACCGCTCAAGCCGGGAAAGGCGCCGCTGAGTGTCTGCAGATTACCATTCTGGTCGTAGGCCGTGACGGTGTTGTTGTTGTAGTTTGTCACGTAAAGCCGCGTCACAGGCGCCGGCATGTCGACCGTGACCGTGACGCCGCTGCAGTTCGCGCCGGTTTGCGCGCAACCGTCCGTCGCTTGCCCCGCGAAGGTGGGCGCGACCGTGAACGAGGCGGTGCCGCTCGCGTACGTGGCGGGAGGCGTGACGGTGAAACTGTTCGGCGCTGAAGTCGTCGTCGTCGAGGGCGCGGTGGTGACGCCGGCGAGCGAACCCGTGGGCGTGCCGATCGTGAAGAGCGGCGCACCCGGCCCTGCGATGATGTCGCCGTCGGCATCGAGCGACTCGGCGATGAACTTGTGTGCGCCCCCGCCGACGAGGTCGTAGCCGCCGCTGCCGTTGGCCTGCGTCGTCCCGTCTGCCGGCGTGACGAGCGTCTTCACCGGGACGCCGGAGAGCGTAATACCGATGGTGTTGTCCTGCCCCGCGGTGATGGTGAACGCGACCGCCTGTGCCGCCGAGAGCACGTTCCCGGTGCCGTTTGCTGCGTCGTACGTTGTCAGGGTCGCCGTGTAGCTATCAGGCTGTAACCCCGATACTGTCAACGTGCAGACCGTGCCGGCCAGCGAGCTTTGGCATCCCGTGCTAGTAGGTGTGAGGCCTGCGGTCTCGTTGACGACGTCACTTTGGCCCGTCGTCGTGTTGTTGATGACGATCGTGATCGACTGCGTCGCGGGAGAGATGTACTGCGGCCGCACGCCGCCTCTTAGGCTCTGAGCTATGTCATCCTGAGCCGGCGCGAAGCGCCGAGTCGAAGGACGAAGGGTGGACGTGGCGCTTTGCTGCGACGATTGCGGCGGTACTTTGATGACGAAGGTCGCGGAGCCGGTGCCCTTCGCGGTTTTCGCCGGCACCGATGGCATCATGGACGTACCATGCGAACCGCCCGCGCATCCGGCGAGCATCGCTGCGAAGAAAACTGCGGTCACGAGACGCATGTCATGCCTCTCTATTGCACGGTCGCATTAGTGATCGTCACCGTCACGCTGACGGTCGCACTCTTTCTGTCGCCGCCGGTTATGGTGATCCGGCAGGTACCGGCGCCCGTCGGCGTCACGCTATACACCGCGAGCCCGTCTGCGTTGCTCGTTACCGTAACGGTGGCGATGCCGCTGCAGGTGTCGCTTTCCGTGTACGTGCCGGTGTAATGGGGTTGAGAAACGTCCAGGTTTTGCGCGTAGCCCACGCCCACCGCGTCGAAGCTGAACGACGACAGGCTGGGGTTCACATTGCCATAATGACTGCCTGGATAACTGCCGCCGGGCGGATTGAAAGCGGTCCCGGTGCTTCTGCAGCCGGGTGCGAGTGCGAGCAGTGCGAGCACGACGAGCCAAAGCTTCAGTCTTCTCTCCATGCGTATCATCTCGTGCGGTGACCGCGATCGATGACGATCTGCTCGTACGTATACGAGACATTGATCGTTTCCGATTGATCCGGAGAAAGATTGTCGAAAATGTCGACGCGGCAGGTTCCGGGATTGTCGCCCGTGTTCGCCGTCACCGTCCAGGTCCAGAAAGTGCCGCTCAGTGTCGAACCCGCGCTGCCTCCGGTGCACGAACCTCCGGTGCCGCCGCCGCTTTGGCTATATGGTGCGTCCGTCCAGCCGGTTTCCGCTACCGCGATCGTTGCGGTGTCGCCGCCTTGCACGAAGGAGATCGAGCCCGCCGTTCCCCCGGCGGTGTTGCCGGTCGCGTTGCTGCAGACGTCGACTGCCTCGTTACACGTTACCGTCGCGGTCATCGCGCCGTAGTGCGCAGGCAGTGTAACGCTCGAGCCGGCAGCTTGAATGTTCGCGCTGTCGGTCACCGTGAACGTCGTCTGCGGAATGGAGAGGCCCTTGTACGTGAAGGCGATCGTATTCGACGGCGGGCTGCCGGCGTCGGGTTGCGTGCCGCTGCCGGTGAATGCGAGGCCGCTTACAGCGTAGGTCGTGTACGGCGCCGAGTTCGGCAGGCTGTCGGAGACGCTGAACGTCACCGCGCTCCCGTTCGAGGTCACGTAGGAGCCTGGAGCGATGACGGTCGCTCCGCTCGGGTCGAGAACGGTGAGCAGCAGCGTGCCGGTCTGCGCGCTCGAGTCGTCGACGCTAAAGCTCGGCGGCGAGCCGCCTTCCCACGCGAGCGAATAGGAAGCGACGACCGGATTGAGCGTAAAGCTGATGTTGTTGACGATGCCTGCGGCGATCGCCACGTTTTGGGTGTCGAGCGCAAGCGGCGTGCCGGTGCCGTTCGTCGACTGGTAGATCGCGAGCGCCGTAGAAACACTCGTACCGACCGGCGCAGGCACCGCGAACGTGCACTTCGTCGCCGAACCCGTACCGCTGCAACCCGGCGACGTGTCCGTCATCGCGAAAACCGTCGGCGTTCCGCCGTTGAACGCGATCGATATGGAGTTGGTATTGGTCGAGATGTATGTGGGTCGCACGCTCTCGGCGCTACGGTCGCTTGGCGTTGCGCTGCCGCGCGGGATAACGACGGTGATCTGGGCTTGTGCCGTGCGACCGGGAGCCCCGCCTAGCGGGGGGCACTCCATTTGCGCCCCCGCTACACGCGGTCAGGGCAAGCGCCAAGAGACCGATCAGAAAGCGCATGCTGATAGGCTAACTATAGCCTAGCAGCCGTTGCCGACGCCGAACGTGAAGCAGCCCAAGGCGCCGTTGCGGTAGAACGTTCCCGACGTCGGCGGTGAGTTCTGTGTTATCACGGCACACGGCGAGCCGACGCCGCCGCCGATGCCCCCTTGCGCTCCTCGCGAGTGCGCGATGGAACCAACATCAGAACTGAAACCTATTTCGGAGACGTAAACGGCGTCGCCCGAAAAATTAACGGCGGTACTATTCGCAGGCGGGGTGAGCGCCGGGAAACCGGTCAGCGAAACGATCGGTACGGGGTAGTTTGTCGATCCGCTGGCCTTCACCCATCCCGAGGTGACCGCGGCGGTCTCATAGTTGCCGCTGCCCCAGGCAAAGCTCAGCAGGTATCCCCAAATTTCGCCGTTCGCGCTCAAGCCGGAGAAGCCCGTGTAGTTCAGCGAGAGCGCGGTGTTGGCGACGTTTGGCTCCAGGTCGAAGGGAGCCGTAAGGGCGAGGGTCGTCGGCGGCGACGGCTGAAAAATGTCGGCATACTCGTCGGCGGCGTTGCCATGTCCGGTGACGCCCGCATCGGCAAACGCGTAGTACGCATCGTTCGCTCCCACGTCCGCGCTCGCGACGGTGGGATACTGGAGGACGTCCGTGCCGCCGCCGAGGCCGTTTACCTCTGTGAAGGCGTTCAGCCACACGGCGCAGGCATTCCCTCCGTACGCGAATACGGATGTGAGGCCGAACTGCACGCCGCTCTCAAAGAAAGAGTTGCTTGGAATATTCGTCCAGGTCATCGTCTCCGGCGATCCGACGGCATCGCTCGCGGCGAAGTCGATCGCCACGCCGCTTGCGGGAATCGTTTGATTCTGCAGCGTCTTCAGGGCAACGATGCCTCGGTAGTTCCCGCTGCTCACGTCGCTGGAGTTGCGGACCTCTGCGAAGACGTCTTGCGTCCCGCCGGGGAACGGTACGGAATAGCTCCCACTGGGCAGCCCGCCGGTCGCGCTGACGTCGTCTTGCTGTACGTCCACTTCGGTGGCCCCACCGAATGCGCTGGCGTCGTAGCTTCCGGAAAGGGATGCCGGTGTGACATCGGTAGCGCCTATACACTGCGGTAGGTTTACCGTGTCGACCTCCGGCGTCGTCGCTTGGAAGATCGCCGGGTAATCCCACGCGCTGCAATACATGGCGACGCCATATGCATCGGTACCGTTCAGCGTGAAACTCATCGTGCCCGGCGTGCAAGCACTGCAAAGCAGTTTCCAGGTTCCCGAGGTCCCGACCTGATACCCGACGTTTACGGGTAGGCCGGGTGCAACCACGACGTGAACGACCCTGCTCGCGCCGCCGCTACGGCCGCCGGGAGGGTTGAAGGCGATGCCGCTGCTCCTGCACCCCACGAGAAGAGCGGCGATCGCAAGTACCGACAGAAAACGCCCGGGCTGCATGGAACCTCCTTCGATCGCAGGCTCGCGCCTACGTTAACTATACGACCGCAGGATTGCCAAGCGTATGCCGGAAAACCGCCACAGGGATGGTCCTTGGACCTGTCGTCTGTCCGACGCTCATTGGACGGACGGATGAGCTACGTGAGCTGGTCGCCCGGCGTCTCTCCGCGGCGCGATGTCATGGTGGGCTCGTATTCGTCGCGGGGAGTGCCGGCATCGGCAAGAGCCGGCTCATTCGCGCCTTTCGCGGGACGCTCGAAGGCGGCCGCGCACGATTCGGAATCGGCTACTGCGCCCCGAGAGGAAATGCGCCCTATGCCCCGTTGATCGAAGCACTCGCATCCTTGGGCTGTGATCCGGCGCTCGCGCCGGCGCGCTCGCACGAGGAACAGATGGCGGCGCTCTCCGATTCACTGGTTCGAGCCTGCAGCCGCCGCAACGCGGTCATCGTCCTCGAGGACGTCCATTGGGCGGACGCCGCAACGCTGAACGCTTTGATTCATTGTCTGCCGTCGCTCGAGTCGCATCGCTTGCTGGTCGTCGCCACCTACCGCACAGACGACCTGAGCGATGCCGACCCGATCCTGCCGCTGATCGGACGGCTCCGGCGCTTTGCCACCTCGATTCTCCTCGAACCGCTGAAAGACGAGGAGATGCGACGCCTGCTGCACGGCGCGCTTGGATCGGATCGACGCGTGCGCGCTCACGAGTTGGATGAGATCGTGCAACGCGCCGAAGGGAATCCGTTTTTCGCCGAGGAGCTGCTCAAGAACGTGCTGGAGCGCCGTGCGGGCGCAAAGGATAGGCTCCCGTTGACGATTCGCGCCGCCGTGCACGAGCGGCTCGCGCGGCTCGACGCCGAAGCAGTACATGTCGTACGCAACGCGGCGATTCTAGGGCGCTCGTTCCAGGCGGATGTACTCGCGCGCGTCTGCGATCGTGATTCCGCCGTGGTTCTCGGTGCGCTCTCACGCCTCTGCGACTTCCAGATCGTTGAAGAACAGCGCCTCCAGACGAACGCTTTTACATTCCGTCATGCGCTGACGCGCGACGTGATTTACGAGACCATGCTCCAGCATGAAGTACGAGCCGTGCATTCGCGCGTGCTGCACATGCTCGAGATGAAGGGTAACGCACGCGCATACGATCTCGGCTACCACGCACGGATGGCGCACGACGTGCAGCGCTGCGTTCTCTACAACGAGCGCGCGGGCGACGAAGCCGAGGCCCTGCATGCGTACGCCGATGCGGTGCGCTGCTACGAACATGCTCAGGAACTCGCGCCGCAACCCGGCGTGCGTTGCAGATTGTTGGCAAAGGCAGCCGCGGCACTTTCCAGCGACGGAAAAGCCGAACACGCGCTCGACCTTTACGCCAAAGCGATCGCTGCCGCCGAAGAGGCGGGTGATGGAACGCGCGCTGCCGAGCTGCGCGGTGCGATGGCGGCCGAGGCACGTCGCGCCGGTGATTGCAGCCGCGCCATCTCCGTTCTGTCCCAGGCGCTCGATGATGCGACGGTGCACGATGCGGCCGTGCGCGCAAATCTCTCTTTGAGCTTGGCCATCTGCAAACTGGATCAGAACGACGGCGCCGCAGCAAAAACTTTGATCGCCGAAGCTTCAAGCGCTTCGGGTACGCCGCTCTATTGGGCCGCCTCGAGCTACGCCGCGGCCGTCGGCGGCGACCTCGCCAGCCTGCGCGAGACGTCAGCGCGCTATCTCGCGCTTTGCGCCGCGCTTGGGCAAGAAGCGTTCTTGCAAGCGCGTTTCAACTTCGCCTTCAACCTCTGCGTTCTAGGCTGCGATGAGGAAGCGCTTGCGATCTTCGACGCCATTACGCCCGAGCTGCACGTGCTGCGGCTTTCGAGCCTCGAGGTGCTCGCGTGCGCGGATTCCGCGCTGATTCACGCACGCCGTGGGAACGTGGAGGAAGCGCGGAAGCTCGTCGAGCGCGGGCTGGCGATTCCCGAACCGTCGTCGACCGCTCCGATCACCCAGGCCGCCGCTGCCCTTACGGTCGGCTCGATACTTGGCGACGAGGAGCTCGTTGCGAGAGCGCTCTCCGAGAGCATCGTCGCATGGGCTTTCCACTCCAAGATCAACTCCGCGCTCGGCCGGTTCGCCGGCCCGTACGCGCGATGGCTGTCGTCGCGCGGTGAAACGCGGACGGCGCGCGCGCTCTTGGCGCGAGCGATTCGCGCGCTTCACGGTCCATTCGGAGCCACCGAGACGCTGCTCGCCGCGATGGAACTCGGCACCGATGCCACGACCTCAGCCGCGTTACAGCTGACGTCACAGATGCAAGCTATGAGCGGCGTACCGCTCTATGCCGCAACCGTCGCACACATGCGCGCTCTCGATGCACGCCGCGCCCACGACGCTACGGCAAAGACCTACGCCGTAGATGCGCAGCGCCTTTACACGTTGCTCGGCTGGCCGCTGCACGCGGCTGCGTGTGCCGAGCGCAGCGGCGTCTCGAGCCCAGTCGCAGATCGACGCGCGAACGGCGCCCGTCACGCACGTGCAATCTCTACCCTCTCCCCGCGCGAAGCGCAGATCGCAGAACTCGTTGCGGGAGGGGCGTCGAACAACAGCCTTGCCGCTCGTTTCACGGTCAGCCGGCGCACGGTCGAGAGGCAGTTGACCTCGATCTATCGCAAGCTCGGTCTGCGCAATCGGTCGCAGCTCGTCGCCGCCATGACCCGCAACGGAACCCAGCGCGTTTAAACAGAAGTTCGACGCATGGGCGCACGGCTCGGTGCTCGCGAACCGCTCGTCGTCCCGACAGGAGGCTCGGCGTTGCGGAGATATGACGCAGGGCATGGAAGCGCAGCTGCTCGCGGTGCTGGCCCGACGCCGTCGCGGGGTGCGATGACGTCGGCAGGGAAAATCACCGTCGCGCGGTAGCGCGATGTTCTACACGCATCAGAGGGCACAGTTGCATGGAAATCGCGATCGCCGAGAAGGGCACGTTCTGTATCGCGGCGGTAATTTCGGCAGACGAGGCGCGCGGTCGCGCGAGCGCGCACAGGGCGTCGGCTTTTGGAACGCTCTCGCGCCTCTTTTCCCGCCCGAAAGACGAAGACGTCACGATCGCGGATCTCGGTCTCTGTTATCTTCCGTTGTGGCACGCAAAGGCACACCTGCACTTCGTCTACGATCGTAACGACACGTATAAGGTTTCGACGAAGGCACCGCACGTCGTAACGGTAACCGTGGGAGGCAACGACCATGCCGTTGCGGCCTCCGCTATCGAGCTTCCCGTCGTCGAGCACTGCGAGCGCGACGAGCAACGGGAGCTCTGGCTCGAGGCCGTAAACGGTCAATCGATCGACGCGCAGGCGTACCTCAAGGGGGACGCGACGTCGATCAACCTCGACGAGTTTGCACCGGAAGGCGCGAAGATCATCGCGCCGGCGATTCGGGCGTCGGCGGTCATTCGAAAACTTCTGGGAGACGATTTTCGCCCGGCAGACGCCGACGACATCAAAGAAGAGAAGATCGACGTCGAGTGCATCGACCTTTACCTCCGGCCAACGTTCGGCTTCAAATATACGTGGGCCGCGAAGAATAAGACCGCCGAGGTGGCCATCGACGCGATCACCGGAGAGCTACAGGTCGAACCTCCTGCGGCAATCGCGGCCGTTGGAAAGCTGCTGAAGCCAGAAACGCTGTTCGACATCGGTGCGGAAACGCTCAATTTGGTCGTGCCCGGAGGCGCGATTGCGTTGCGCGTAGCGAAGGCGATCGCCGACAAGAACAAAGCCTAACGAGCGCGTCAGTGCGTCTCGATCCAGTGGAGCGTGGCGCGCCACCAGGCGATGATGCCTGCGGGATCGTCGGGCCCGTGGCCGGCTTTTGGATCGACGAGCATGTGCACCGGCTCCCCGCGTTCGGCGAGTACTTTGTAGAACTCGACCGCTTGCGCATCGGGGGCGTTGTTGTCCAGCAATCCGGCAATGATGAGCAGCGGCGTGTGCATCGATGCGGCGTAGGTAAGCGGCGATTCCGCGCGCAACAATTCGGGATCGAGCAGCGGACGAGCGCCGAAGAAGCGGCGTTCGATGTTTGGGCTATGCGTCAGGGTGTAATCGAGTTCGAGATTGGTGACGGGAACCTGGGCGACCGCTGCGCGGAAGCGGTTCGTATGCGTGACGATCCACGCCGTGAGGTACGCGCCGTACGACCCTCCTTCGATGTAGAGGCGATGCGGGTCGCCGATACCGAGTTTGAGGACGGTGGCGATTCCGGCAAGATCGTCGCGCATGGGTCGGTTCCCCCAATTGGCGACGATGGCTTTGTACGACCAATCGCCATAGCCGTCACTGCCGCGCGGGTCGGGGCGAAAGTACGCATAGCCGTGGCTTGCGAGATACTGTCCAAAGAGGGAGGGTGAGTTGTCGTCCGAGCATTGCGGCCCGCCGTGCGGCTCGACCACGAGTGGCGCGTGCCGTGGGTCGATGCCGAGCGGTAGCGTCACCTGCCCGACGAGCGTGTGGCCGTGGCCGTCGCTCCAGTGCACGAGGCGCGTGCGTGCGATCGAAAGACCGCTCGGAAACGCATCGTGCGTCAGTTGGCGGCGCGTGCCGTTTGGTTCGAGCAGGTAGATTTGCGGCATCGTTGCCGGTGTTGCCCAGACGTAGGCGATGCGCCCGTTCTTTGCGACGGAGTAGCTTTCGACGGAGCCGTCGAGGCCGGTGAGTGGCCTCAGTACGGCGCCGGGCTGAATGCGATAGAGGCGCATCGCGACGCCGTCGAGCATCGCGGCGAGGAGCGAGGAACCGGACCAGCGGAAGCTGCCGTTGCCGCAGGACCAAAGATCGCGATCGAGCCGCGCGCTGACGTCGCTCCGATCGACGTAGAGATCTTCGCGCGAGGGCAGCTTCCCGTCCCACGTTTGCGCGTACGCGATCGCGCTTCCCGAGGGTGCGTAGCGCGGTTGCGGCGATCCCGGATAGGCGAAGAAGTGCTGCGCGAAGAGCGGATGCGCGCGTCCGCTCGTGACATCGACGACGGCGTACTGGGCGCGTTCGAAATCGTCGTAGAGCGAAGTTGGTTGGCGCACGACGACGAGATCGCGTCCGTTCGCCGACCACGAGGGATCGTGATCGGTTGCTGGTCCGCCGTAGGACCAGCCGTCGTTCGCAATGCGGCGTTGCGTGCCGTTCGCGGCATCGACGATCCAGAGCGAGCGCATCGGCGGAACGTCGCCTAAGAAGTCGCTGTGCGGAGAGAGTTCGCGCAGCCGCGCGCTCGAGGGTGCGTGCGAGGCGATTTCGACCGCGGCGATACGCGATGCGTGTGGCGACCACGCGAAGGCGACGACGGAGTTCGCGCCGGTTGTGAACGGGTGCACGTTTGCGCCCTGCGCGTCGGTGAGTACGATTTGCATCGTGTGGTTTGCAGCCGGAGCGAGCCAGGCGATGCGCGATCCGTCAGGCGACCAGCGCGGGTGGCCGAGGCTTGGCGCGACGTCGAAAGATGCCCCGCCGGCGATCTGCAGGATGTGGTAGGAAGGAGCGAAGGCGTCGTGTGCGAGATCGACGTTCAGTCGACCCACGATGATGCGTGTTCCGTCGGGAGAGATGCGCGCCTGTTGGATCGCATTCAATTTTCCGAGGTCGGTGAAGTGCCAGAGGCTCGTGACTGCACCGCTGGGGGCGCCGGCGAAAGCGAGCATTGCAGCGAGTACGGCAGCAAACAGACGCGGCATCATCGATTCGATATTCCCCACAGGATGGAACCTTGCGGTTCCAGATTGTTACTGCACGAATGCAGCGCTAGTGTTCGTGTCCGATGTGTTTCGGCATCGCAATTGGAGCGCAGGCCACATACCGTGTTGTATCGGCACTGCTCTCGTGAATGTCGATGACGTACCTGCCCAGGAGCAAGTCGCCAAGGGTGATGCCAGATAACGTCGTCGTGCTGCTGCCACGGACGATGTCGGTCAGCCTATACTTGGGTATCGGGTTTTGCTTTGCGCAGGTGCCCGTGTGGATATGGACGGGCTGCGTGCCGTTTTGACCGCCGGCCATCTTGATGACGATCTTGACGCCGCCGGCAACCTGCTCGAGCGTCGCCGTGCCGGTTTCGCCTGGCCGATTTTGAGCGTACAGTCGTATCTTCAGGGTGGACGGATAGGCACCGGCCGCGGCGCAGGCGATTGCGCCGAGCGTTGCTGCGGCGACTACCGTGCGTAGAGCATGCATGGTCCACTCCTCTACGGGCAAGAAGAGGGCGCTTCCTTCGGCACGCACGCCCCGCAGCGTTCCGGCTCCAAAACGTGGTTGGACGCGACTAAAAGTCGAAGCCGACGTATGGGCCGTCGCGGATCGTGAAGCCTGCGCGCTTGCCTGGGCGAAGCGTGCGCGTTTCCTCATACATCACGCGACCGGAGCCGTACGCGCTCACAGCCGCCGGGTAGTAGTAGAGAGCGACCCGAACGCATCGAGGATGCTCGCAAGTCTATCGGCGCGTTCATCCTCTACTACAACCAGGACCGATCGCACACCTCGCTCGGAAAGCGGTCTCCGGCCGAGTTCGAGAGAATGTACCATCAGGCCGCTAAGAGCCAACCCGCGCAAGCCGAACCGCGTGTTCCATGAGCGGGGAGCACTACACCCTCCCAGCCTGTACGCCACCATCGCAACAGGTCACGCGGAAAGCGGGACGATCTTCCCGATCCGTAGCAACGCGGTTATCTCGGGAAGAAGCAGCGGCTTGGAGAAACGATAACCCTGCACTTGGTGGCAGCCCCACGATTCAATCAACGCAACTTGTTCCGCAGTCTCAACGCCCTCCACCACCACGAACAAACCAAGTTCGTGCGCCAAGCCAATGGCCGCTTTTACAATCATCGCATTGCTTGGATTCGACGTCAGCTCGAGGATGAAATTCTGCGCAATTTTGATACGGTCCACCGGAAAGCGGCGGAGGTAGTCGAGTGACGAATACCCGTTGCCGAAATCGTCGATGGCTATGCGAATCCCCGCTTTGCGGAGCCGAATCAGAACGTCGTTGTGCTGGATGGAAGTTTCCATGAGGACGCTTTCCGTGAGCTCGAGCTCGAGACGCGACGGCGGCAGGCCCGTTTCCGCCAACACCGTCGCGATCTCGTCCTCCAACTGCGCCGAGCTCTTGAACTGCATCCCAGATACGTTTACCGCGATGAGCGGCGGACTAGTTCCCGCGTCGAGCCAAACTTTCATTTGCCGGCATGCCTCGTGCAGCACCCAACTCCCGAGCTTCACGATCAGGCCGCTCATCTCTGCGATCGGAACGAACTCGTCAGGGAACACGACGCCTCGCGTGGGGTGGCGCCAGCGGACCAAGGCTTCGAGACCGACGATGGCGCCATTCCGGATATCGACTTGTGGCTGATAGACGAGAAAGAGCTCGCCGGAGGCGATCGCCTGGCGAAGCTCCGCCACCATGGTGACCCGCTTCCGGACTTCCGAATCCATGGCATCCGTAAAGAAGCGGTAAGTAGCCCGTCCCTCCGATTTCGCACGAAACAGCGCCACGTCCGCGTGGGAGAGCAATGCCTCGGCGTCGGGCGAGTCAGACCCGTACACGGCGATTCCGATGCTCGTGCCGGTCCGGATCTCATTGCCCTGAATGACGAATGGCTCGCTGAGGACCTTCAGAAGCTTGTTCGCGAGCACAGCCGCATCCGCAGGCTCCCGGATATCAGCCTGCGTGACGGCAAACTCATCTCCGCCGAACCGGGCGGCCGTGTCCGTCGCACGGATGCTCGCTCGAAGTCGTTCGGCGAAACCCTGAAGCAACAGATCGCCGATGGGATGGCCCAGGGTGTCGTTAACGTCCTTGAAATGATCGATATCGAGATAAAGAACCCCGAAGCTGCGATTGCTGCGGCGCGCGCGCGCGATTGCTTGCCCGAGCGTCTCGACGAAGACGCCGCGGTTCGCAAGCTTCGTTAGGAAGTCGTAGTTGGCCATCTGCCAGACCTGCTCTTCCGCTCGCTTTCGCTCACTGATATCGTAAATGATCGTCGAAGCGCCGACGATCGCACCATTTTCATCCCGCAGCGGCACTACCGTCAGATCTGCGTCGATCCGCCGGCCACCCTTTCTCATGTGAACCGCTTCATAGTGCAAAACGTCGTCGCCGCGCGCGCCGCGAGCAACTAGCGCGACGAGATCTTCTTTCCGGTCTGCTGGTCGTAAAATAGAGATTGGCCGGCCGACTATTTCATCCTGAGTATAGCCGTAGATCGCCTCAGCACCACGGTTGCAAGACGTGACAATTCCATTCAGGTCTTGGACGATAATACCGACTTGACTTGCTTCGACGATACGGGCCAGATTACCGCGAGCAGATTCCGCACGCGTGAGCTCAGACAGATTGGTGACGACTTGAATAAAGTTTTGGTTCCCTCCGACGCCGACTATAGCGAGGGCAACGTGCGTTATAGCCACGCTTCCATCCGGCAGCAGTAGGTCGATGACATCTTGCGCGGGCTCGCGGACCGCGTGTCTCATCAAGGCATCGAATCGTTCTATCCCCTTGGCTAAGAGAAACCTGTGCATCCGCGCACCGATTATGTGCTCTCGATCACCCTTGACGAGCTTCGCGAAGCTCGGATTGCAATAGATAATAGTGCCGTCCATCGTGAGTGTGGCGGCGCCTTCGCTCATCATCTCGACCATCAAGCTGTAAGAATGCTCCGCGCCCTCTATCGTGAATATGCTGTGGCCTGAAGGGTCGCTTCGGACGATGGCATCGACTTCACCTTGGCTGAGCGCACGCAGCACGTCAGCTGCTTCCTCCGCGCGAGCGTGCAAGGCGGCGCTCTTGCTCAACTGCACAACACCGTCCGCAGTGCGACGATCGATGCGGTTTGTCGGGTCTGAGGACGCCGATGTATATCGATTGGCCGGGATTGCTCCGTTGCGCTTGCTTGGCCGCGCTAGATCAGTCTGCTTCTTGCTCACGGTCTCGCTCGGGCCGCCTCATTTCTCGCCGTATGTGACCGTCGCCGATTTGGCCGGCTTCAACTGCAATCCCACCAGCGTGCGATCGGTATTGGACAGATTGCCGATGATCTTTCGGATCGGCAACGGAAGCTTGCGCACGAGAGTTGGAATCGCCACGATCTGGTCGGCCTCAGACAGCGTCGGATCGACTAGGAGATCGACCACCTGGATGTGATAGCGGCCCTTCAAATGCTCCTCGCAGATCCGCTTCAGATTGCTGATAGCGGTAATCGAGTTTGGTGTCTGCCCGGCCACGTACAGTTTGAGGATCCAATCCGTCGCGCGGATTCTTGCGGCGGATGCTTCGGAGTTCTTACCTCGGACTGGTTGTGGGCGCAGAGCGGGCGATGTGGCTCGTCTCGAGCTGTGCTTGCGCATTAGAGCTGCCTTCTTGTGCTCGGCTTCGTCGTGCGGCACCGCGGCGGCGAGGCGGCCTTGCGCCCGACTGGATCTCCGAGCTGTAGACCCTGGTCCGTGAAGCGAAGCTCGCGAATCTGGCTCGAATGCCCCATTCCGCGGGTCTTGATGATTTCGAGACCCTTCGTACTTTCGCCGGTTTGTCCGACATTGCCGACCTTAAACCATGAGTCGGCCACAGACGACACGCCGACGATCTGGAGGTCGTGGGCTTCTGCGTCCCGCGTCAGATAGGTTAACATCGTCGTAATGTCCCGCGACTTCAGCAGGTCGATCATGCGCATCAACAACGATTGCGCATCGATCAGGGTGCCGCCGGACTCGAACGCCGAGACGGGGTCGATAACCGCGACATGGGGATTAAACAGATCGACGAGCTGATGCATTTTAGCGATATGCGCTTCAAACCCGGTGCTGGCCGGTCGCGCCGCGGCGAAGCACAACGTGTGGCTTTTGACCCATTTCGCAAGGTCGATACCGATCGAGAGAGCGTTGCGCATGATCTCACTTGGCGATTCGTCGAACGCGAAATAGAGGGATCGTTCACCGCGTCGGCAGGCCGAAGTAACGAATTGCGCGGCTAAGCTCGTCTTTCCCGAGCCAGCCGTACCGGATACCAGCATGGTACTTCCGCGGAACACCCCTTTTCCGCCGCCGACCGTGTCGTCGACCGCCGCGACGCCTGTCGAGACGAATTCCGTCGAGGCACTGTAGTTGAGCTCGATCATTGTAATTGGCAGGATGGAAAGCCCACTTTCCTCGATCAAGAACGGAAACTCATTGCCGCCATGGCGCGAGCCGCGATATTTGGCGATGCGCAGACGCCGCGTCGCGATCTGCTCGGTCACGCGTTGATCGAGCAGAATGACGCAGTCTGAGACATATTCTTCTATGCCGTGCCGGCTGAACGTGCCGTCGCCGCGCTCGCCTGTAACGATGGTAGTGACGCCCTTGTCCGCGAGCCATCCGAAGAGCCGAGCAAGTTCAGATCGCAGATTGCCGACGTCGGCAAACATCTCGAACAGTACGTCGATCGTGTCGAGCACAACGCGCTTTGCTCGAACGGAATCGATGGCCGCGCCCAACCGAATGAAGAGTCCGTCCAGATTGTATTCGCCGCTGTCGGGGATCTTATGCTCAGCGACCACATGGTTGATGACGAGCTTCTTGCTGCGGACGAGAGCCGTAAGATCGAATCCGAGTGATGCAACATTTGCCGCAAGATCGGCGGGGCGCTCCTCGAAGGAAACGAAAACGCCGGACTCGCCGTACTCGACCGCTCCGTGCACGAGAAACTCAACTCCAAGCAAGGTCTTGCCGGTACCGGCGGCACCGCAAACAAGCGTCGAGTGGCCGCGGGGAAGGCCGCCGTAGCAGATCTGATCGAGGCCGCGAATTCCGGTCGGGCATTTGGCGAACGTGCGGGAGGGAGACGACAGCGCGTGGCCAGCCTTTGGTATCGTTGGGATTCTCCTGCCGTTCGGCTTAGCGTTTTCCATGTGGGCCCTGACTCTAGTGCGTGACGAGAAGGGATTAGGAAGATTCCTATAAGCGATGATTACGCCGGAACCGCTTCTCAACACTAGGTTCAAGGCAATCTTACGTCTGTGCGCTGTCGCACGCAGAATTAGTCGCTCCGCCGCCGCAGCGCATTCTTTACCGAGTCATGATACTGCGGGCGCTCCCCGCGCGCTGCGGCATCGAACAGCCGCTGCTCTGGAACTTGCACGGCGTAGGAAGCGACGAAGATCCGGTTCCGCGTCGACGCTTTCGAGCAATAGAGAGCGCGGTCGGCCGCCTCCACCAACGATCCTGGGTTAGCTTCTTGCGTCGGTATCATCGTCGCAATGCCGAGACTGATGCTGATGCTTGTGGCCCTGTCGGCGTCGTGCGGAATACGAAGCTTTTGCACTGCACTGCGAATGTTTTCGGCGACCGTGACCGCACCTGGCGAGTCCGTCTCGGGAAGCACGACGGCAAACTCGTCGCCGCCGTAACGGGCGACGAAGTCGCTCGCACGCATGGTCGATTCCGAAATCGCCTGCGCCGTCTGCCGCAGGCACGCATCGCCGAACGCGTGACCGTAGCGATCGTTGAATTCCTTGAAGCAATCGATATCGATCATGACGACGGAAAGAGGTTTCGCGCTACGGCCGCAGCGGCGCCATTCGGTGACGATCGCGGCATCAAAACGTCGCCGGTTGCCGACGTCGGTGAGCGCGTCGACTTCGATCAAACGCCTAAGATCGCCGTTTAGATCGGCCAGGATCGCATTTCGCAAACTCACCGCAAGGTATCGTGCGCACGCTTCGAGCGTCAGCTCGTCACGCTCGTTTAGGTCGCCACGGCCGCGCAGCGTCATCGTCAGCACGCCCATGAACCGCGCGCCAATTTTCAGCGGAATCGTCTTTGTTCGGCACGCGTGCGTCTCGCCGACCGATCCCAGCGGGAGATCGTAGCGATACTCCATATGGGAGTGCGCTGCATCCTCGATGAGAATCGAAACGGATTTCGCCCGGAAAGCGAACGTTAGTAGCGTGCAGAGGTCTGTGATCCTTTGGGCGGGTGATTGCTTTTCCGCAAGGAGTTCTGCAACCTGTCGAGTCAGATCGCCGAGCTCAATGCTGGGAGTGGGTGACGGATGGGTGGCTGCAGCGTCTTTTTGCGGCATGCTGCCGATTGTAGCCCGCGCGGATTTCCGAGATATGTGCGCTCGAGGACGTTTATGCTTTAAGATTCCGCAAAGACGCCGGGCGCTGGGTCGCGGAGCGGCCGCTTTGGGTGGCCAAAACGGTTGTGCGGTTTCGAACATAGTAGACGCTCCATTTTGTGCTAAACTGCCAAGCAGACGCGCTGTCGCACGGCAGCGCATGAGGCGCGAGATATGACCTCCCTCACGAGCGATGTGCTCGGGCAAAATGTCTTGCTTCAAAATCTGAGCGGCGCCTACGCCGAGTCGGTGCTGGGATCGGGTACCCTGGTCGATCTTCGTGTGCGCCAAGAGATCTACAATGCAAACCAAGAGATATGCGAGGCCTACTTCCCGATAACGGCGGTGCTCTCGGTCGTGGCAGGTTTGCAGAACGGCCAGACGATCGAGGTCGGCACGATCGGGTGCGAAGGGGTTTCGGGAATCCCCTTGCTATTGGGATCGACGATGTCCGAAAACGACTGCTATTGCCAAGTTCCGGGCACGGCAATCTCCGTACCGCGCTGGCTCTTTGCTGAGTTGCAGCAGTGCGACTGCTTCCGCCCCGTGCTCGATCAATATTTGCAAGCCTACATTAATCTGCTCGGCCAGCTCGCCGCATGCAACCATTTACACAACGTGTATCAGCGATGCGCCCGGTGGCTGCTGATGACGCAGGATCGCGTCAAGGCAGACACGCTTCCACTCACCCACGAGTACTTGGGCATGATGTTGGGAACGCACCGTTCGGGCGTCACCATCGCGTCGGAGAAACTGAAAGCGAAAGGTCTCATCGCCTACACGCGCGGCCACATCACTATTCTTGACAGGACGAGTCTCGAGGCCGCTTCATGTGAGTGTTACGCGGTCGCGAAGGTCAGTTCGGCAAGCTTAGCAGCCCATTACTACGTTCATAACGGGTTGAGCGTTCGACTGCACACAGACGCGCGAGCCGCCTTTGTTATATTGTTGGTAAGCCGACGGTAGCTCCGCCGGACAAAGGACGGTCCATGAGTTTAGTGCTACCCGTCGAGTTCCCAAGCGAAGGCGCCAAGCCGGCGCAGGCCTTAACAGACGAGCGGTGCCAAGGTTTGAAAGGATGCTCAAACGAGGCATCTTGCGCCTATTATCGTGATGACGGGCGCGCGCGCCATCTATGCTCCCAGTGCGAGGCTGCATTTGTATCGTACTAGTGCCGGCCGGACCGAGGAGCGTCCTATCCTAGACGCGGTAAGACCGATCGAGGGGGTGTGTCGATATTGTAAGCGCAACAGCCTTTTCAGCATCTTGGAGGTTGACACGCATCATGACGATGGCCAATTTTATGGCGTCCAGGTTGCATTTTGCCGTTGCCGCTTCTGCAAGTCCGCATTGACGCTGTTTCAGAGAACGGTGTTCGACGAGCGAGACATGAGTCATTGGAAACGGATCTACCCCGCTTGAGTAGCGTCTCCGCGAAACGGCGGCGCGAGCGCATCACCCACGTTTTCCCGAACGAGGCATCGGCGCTGCGCTTGATCGGCGCGTTGCTCGCTGAGATGAGCGAGACGTGGCAAGGGTGACGCTATCACGACGTCAGCCGAACGCTACGGATAACATCGAGATCGAGCCGCCGTCGACGCCCTCGACCGGGAAGCTCGCGCGCTCGCCGGGCTTGCGCGTGCCCATGACGTAGAGCAGCGGAAGGTAATGGTCTGGGGTGGGTGCGCAGAGCGCCGCGTCGGGGCCCATGGACTCGTACGCGACGAGCGGCCCGTCGTCGCCGGCTAAGAGCAACTCGCGCACGCGCGCCTCGAAGCGGCTCGCCCAATCGAACGGCTCGATCTCGTGTCGCCCCCAAGCGTACGCGTGCAGGTTGTGCACGACGTTTCCGCTTCCGATGACGAGAACGCCCTCGTCGCGAAGCGGTGCGAGCAGGCGTCCAATTTCGTAGTGGAACGCGGGCGGTTTCGTTTCATCGATGCTGAGTTGGACGACCGGAACGTCGGCCTTCGGAAAGACGTGCAGGAGCACCGACCACGTTCCGTGGTCCAAGCCCCACGCTCGATCGCGGCGAACGTCGAGCGGCGCAAGCAGCGCCTGAACGCGGCTCGCCAAGCTTGGATCCCCCGGCGCCGGATACTCAACGCGATAGAGCTCCGCGGGAAAGCCGCCAAAATCGTGAATGGTTCGCGGAGCGTCGGCGACGGTGACCGCCGTGCTCGGAATGTACCAGTGCGCGGAGATGCAGAGAATCGCCCGAGGACGTAGCGCCTCTCCGATTGCCGACCATGCGCGTGTGTAGGCAGTATCGGCGAGCGCATTCATCGGGTTCCCGTGCCCGAAGAAGATCGCTGGCAGGCGCGTCATGGAGCCAGGCATTCCCGCTGCGCAGAGGGCACCCTACCGGCGCCGACCTAGAGAACAGGTTCGCAGGAATCGTCTTCCCAATGGTGGTTAGACCATGGTCGCGTCCGCGGTGCTGGGAGCGTATAGTGGTTTGGCCGCGAGAATGAAGACCGCTACCGTTATCGGGAGGGTGCCGGCGGCACTGCTCGAGGATCTCGTTGCCGTCGGCATAGCGGTACTCACCGTACGGGCCTAGCCGTACCATCGCAGTCTCAGCCAGATCTCGGCCGGCGAGACGAGAGGATCGGTGCATAAGTAGATCGGCGTCGGTCCTTCGAGAACCCAGCGGTACTCGTCGCTGAAGGTTCCCACCATGCGCACGTTGCGATACACGGTCTTGAGCGTCGCGTACTCCGTCGCGCCTACCGCGAGCATGCGCGAGAGGTCGTACCCGCGCGTTCCCCAGAGATAGTATTGATCTTGGCCGCCGATCGGCGGCGGCAACCCGTAGCGCGGCCCATAGTACGCGAGCGCCGCGGCCACGCCGTAGCTGTCGGAGAAGATTGGCGTCTGCGATCTGATGGGTGCGGGGAGCGCGGCGTATTGCGCGGCGACGCGAGCGGCCAGGGCATCCCACCCGAACTCGTCGGCGAAGAGCGGCTGCATGAGGTGCGGCGGCGCGCCGAAACGGTGCATGTACGAAATCAACCCCTGGACCGGAAGCACGGGTAACGCGATCGGCATAAGGAGAACGCCGCTCACCGCGACGGCGGCAAAGGCGATCGCCCGGACTGTACGCGAGGCACATCGCTCGACGGCAACGCTCCCGGCGGCGAAGAGCGCGGGATAGATGCCGATGATGTAGTATCCCTTGGCGCTAAAAGCGAGCGCGATAAGGAGAAGCGTGACGTACGTCACCGCGATGAAGCGCGCAAAACGCAACTCGGAGTTGCGAAATAGGAGGACGAGCCCCGCCAGCCACACTGGCGACGCGATCGGATTCGTGAAGGCGAACTGCTCGGCAAGAAATGCCGGCGCGTTGGCAAGCATTCCGGAGAACTCATACTGCGGTCCGGCGTTGAACGGGCGGCGTTCGATGATTTCGCCGTGTAGCACCGCAAGCATGGGGAAGCCGTGCACCGCTTGCCATACCACATTGGGCGCGAGCAGCAACGCCGACGCGGGGATGGCTGCCGCGAAAAGTGTCGCCGAACGCCGATCCCGCAGCAGCAGCGCGCCGATCGCGCATGCTCCGAGAGGCAAGAAGATGGAATACTTCATGTATGCGGCGATCCCGACGGTCAGTACCAGCGCGACCCACCACGCCGCTCGGGGCTCTCGCGAAAGCCGAAGTGCGAAATAGGCGACCAAGCTCCACGTCAGGGGCTCGAGCGACGTGGTGGTCAGCGTGTTCCCGAGAAACAGCGACGCCGGCATGAGGGCGACGGCGATGGCGGTGAGCGTCACGCCGAATCTGCTCGCGCCAAGCTCCCGCGCGATCGCGGCGGCTACGAGCACCGTTGCGACGGCGGCAAGCGCGGGAACGATGCGCAATGCGAACAGGCTGTCGTCGAACGCACGTGCGACGGCGGCAATCGCGGGCATGAAAGGCGGTAGGTCGGCGAAGCCCCACGCGAGATGCTTCGCACACGCGATGAAATAGAGTTCATCGACGTAGAATCCATAGCGATTGAGCGTGAGGAGGTGAACCAGTCCGGCGCAGCTCGCAACGATGACTGCTGCAGAGCGCGCGTTACGAAGCACCTGCGGATCGTTCTCCGGGTCGCCTACGAGCTACCGCAGCTGGCTTTCGAAGAACGTATAGACGTCGGTGAGCTGCGCGAGTTGCTGCGCGAACGAGTTGCCGATGCCGTGCCCTTGCCCCGCGCGCTGGATCAAGAGAATCGGATACGGAGACGACGAATCGGCCTGGAGCCGTGCGATCATCTTGCGCGAGTTGTACGGATCGACCCGCGGATCGTTCTCGCCGGTCGTCATGAGCACGGCCGGATACGGACGCCCGCGCACGACGTTGTGGTAGGGCGATTGGCGCAGCATCCAGGCAAACTGCGCGGGATCTTTCACGGTTCCGAACTCCGGCGTGTTGTACGCGCCGTTCGGCGTCAGCTCGACGCGCAGGAGATCGTAGATGCCGACCTGCGAGACGACCGCGCGGTACTCTTGCGGATTGCGCGTGAGCGCAAGTCCCATGAGGAAGCCGCCGGCGCTGCCGCCAATGATCCCGAGGTGCCGCGCGCTCGTGTACCCGTGGGCGTCAAGCCAGCGCGCGCATGCCGCAAGGTCGTCGCTCGACTTCGTTTTGGTTGCGTGACGCGCCGCCAAGTGCCAGGCCTCGCCGTACTCGCCCCCGCCGCGGATCATCGCTTGCGCGTAAATGCCGCCGCGTTCGAGCCACGCGAGACGAGGCGCATTGAAGCTCGGTCGCGTGATGCTCCCGTAGGCGCCGTAGGCCGTGAGGATTGCCGGTGCGTTGCCGTTGCGGGCGAGCCCGCGCTCGTGAACGATCTCAAGCGGAATGCGAACCGTGCCGTCGAGGGACGGAACGAAGACGCGTTCGACGACGATCCGCGAGAAATCGCCGGGCGATCGCTGTGCGATGCCGGTCGGCAATAACGCGTTCGCCGCGGGGTCGTAGCGCAACCAGCGGTCCGGCGTCGTGTAGTTCGCATAGCCGAGAACGATCGGGCCACCACGGGGATCCCCGGCGATTTCCGTCAGCGTCGATATCGCGGGCACGGGAACCGTTGCGCGTAAACGGCCTGCGGCGCTGAAGAATCGCGCGCGCGCGTCTGCGCCGTCGACGTCTGAGGTGATGAACCCCCCGGCAACCGGTACGATACCCTCGATGACGAGCGGTCCGGCGGCTACGACGACGCTCCCGCTCGCGAACGTTTTGCCCTCCGTAATGGCGACGACGTCACCGCGAGAGCCCTTTTGTGAGATGACGTCGAGCGTGTCGCCAACGAACGCGCCGCCGATCGATCCGCTCGAGCCGATGCCGTCGGCGGGGGTCGCGACGCGTACGAACGCGCCGCCGCTCTTGCGTAGGTAGACCGACGCATGGACGCCGTCGCCGTCGGTTTCGAAGATGCTCTGCATGCGCCCGTCGAGCGACGAGGTAAGAAAATACTCGGCTCGTGGCGAGAGACCGCGTCCGAAGACGTAGGTATCCGACGCTTGCGGCGTGCCTAGCGCGTGGTGATAGATGAGAATTCCCGAACGCGCGTACTGTCCGCTGGAAAGCTCGGGCCACTGCGTGTGGATGAAACCGCGTTCGTTCCCATCCCATGCTAGCGCGACCCCGCTCGTGCCGCCTCCAACGTGGGGCAGCGTGTCGGAGAGGAGTTGCCCCGTTCTGACGTCGACGACGTGCAGCGTTTCATCCTCGGCGCCGCCTTGCTGGGTCGTGAACGCAACCTTCGTGCCGCTCCGCGCGACGAAAACGGATTCGATCGCGGGCGCGGCGCCGCCATTGGCGTGCGCTTGCGGATTGAAGAGCACGCGTTCGGCGCCGCGCAATCCGTCGCGGACGACGAGCTCGGGTTGCGCCTGCGGCGGCGTTTCACGCAGATAGAAGAAGCGACCCTGCCGCACGACCAGATCGAAGCGCGCGGTCGAGGTACGGCTCAGCGCGGCAATCCTGTGCGCGTACCGCTCGTAGGAGGGGCGGCTTTCGATGTATCGCCGCGCGAGTGTCGTCTGCGCTGCAGCCCAGGCGATGACGTTGGGGTCCGCAGCGTTTTCGAGCCAGCGATACGGATCGGCAACGCGGTGGCCGTAGTACGTATCGACGACGGTATCCGTCGCCGTCGGCGGGTACGAAAGACGAGCGCCAGCGGCCAGCAGCGCGACCGCTGTTACGACGGCTACGCCCGCTCGGCGTGCGTGCAGCACCATCGCGTGCATCGCCACGATCACGCGGTGAGGATTCGACGAACCACACGCCGGCCCTACGCGGGCTCCGGACCGTTGGCTGGTAGTATCGCGTGCTCTGCGCGCTAGTCGCGGACTACGAGCGACAATTCAGAGCTGACCCTTGGCATACGCTGACCCCTGTGGAAGCGATGTCGATGTAGGGATAGATATCTGAGGCGGTCTGACTCGAGATTCCAGGCGTACGGTCGGAGCCGGTCAGTGGATGGTGACGCGAAGCGTCTGCGTGACGGCATCGCCGCGCGTGTTGCGTGCGATAATGTAAACCGTATACGTGCGATTGCGCAGGAAGAACGGTAATCTCGGCACCGAGCCGCTCAGCATAAAGCAACCGACGCCGACCTTCGTCAGCGGCATCGAATACGTCGACACGCGCGCCTCGACGCTCGCGACGTTCGACGAGGCCACGACGCTGCCGGTTACGAGCTGACCGGGAATCACCTCGCCCACTATTTGCACCGCGAGAATCTGTGGCGGCGCATCGGCGGGCAGCATGGGAACCGGAGTGCTCGTCGGCGCGATCGTCGCCGCCGGCGAACTCGTGGCCGGCGCGGGCAGCGAGGGCGTCGCTCCGGGAGCCGGGGAACCCGTAGGTGCGATGCTTGGCAACGCGATCGGCGCGCAGAATGGCGCAGGCGATGGGCTCGCCGTGGGCGACGGGCTCGGCGCGGGCGACGGGTTTTGCAGAGACGGTGACGGAGACGCTGATGGAGACGGTGACGGAGATGCGGCGATGCCCGCGTTGTCCGCACGAACGACGAGCATCAACGCGAACGCCGCGATGGCGAGCACCTTGGATGCGTCGAGCCGACGGCGCGACATGGTTCCTCTACGTTCTCGCCGCGGTGCGTTGGTTCCTTACGCGGCTTTCTGCGGTGGAGCACAGGGAAAGAGCGACGTAATTCCATAAAAATGTCGCGATGAACGTTGCCATCGTGGGAAGCGGGCCGGCCGGGCTCTACGTCGCGGAGGAGCTCTCCAAGCGACGTCCGGATATGCGGATCGACGTCTTCGATGCGCTGCCCACGCCGTACGGGCTCGTTCGAGCCGGCGTCGCACCGGATCACTTGAGCACGAAGAACGTCACGAAGGCCTTCGATAGGACCTTCGAGCGCTCGACGGTTCGATTTCTCGGAAACGTGACGCTCGGTAGCGACGTTTCGTACAGCGAGCTGAAGGCTGCATACGACGCGGTCGTATTGAGCGTCGGCGCGAGCGTGGATCGCGGTCTTGGAATTCCCGGCGAAGACGTTGCGCAGGCGTACGGAGCTGCCGCGTTCGTCGGTTGGTACAACGGCCATCCCGAGTTCCGTAACACCGTCACCTCGCTCGACGGCAACGCGCTCGCCGTGATTGGAAACGGGAACGTCGCGCTCGACGTCGTTCGCATCGTGGCGAAGACGCCGGCCGAGCTTGCCGGCTCCGACATCGCTCGTCACGCGGCCGACGTGTTGTCTCGCGGCACTATTACCGACGTGTATTTCATCGGGCGTCGCGGTCCCGTCGAAGCGAGCTTTACGTCGACGGAGCTTGCCGAGCTGGGCGAGTTGGAGCGCTGCGACATTCTCGTCGATCCATCGCAACTGCCCACCGAGATCGGTCCCCACGTTCCGGAGAAAGAGGTCAAGGCGAAGGAGCGCAACGTCGAGATCTTGCGCGATTACGCCCGGCGCGAACGGCGCGGAAAGCCGGTGCGCATCCACTTCATGTTTTATGCGGCTCCACAGGCGGTGCTCGGTAAAGATCGCGTGCGCGGTCTGTCGCTAGCGCGCACGCGCGTCGCCGAAAACGGACGCGCGGAGCTCACGGGTGAACGGTTCGAGTTGCCGGTCGATGCCGTCGTTTCGGCGATCGGGTATCGGACCAAGCCACTCCCGGACGTACCTTTCGACGAATCCCGCGGCGTTATCGCCAACGACGAAGGCCTGGTGGAGCCGGGAGTCTACGCTGCCGGCTGGTGTAAACACGGACCGCGAGGCGTGATCGGCACGAATCGTACCGATGCCAAGCAGCTCGTCGAACGCATCTTGTCCGAGCTCGACGCCGTGTCGGATCGCTCCCCGAAACGCGGCGGGAACGCCATCGATACCGTGTTGCGCGAGCGCGAGGTGCGCATCGTGGACTTTCGCGCGTGGCAGCGCATCGCGCAAGCTGAGGAGGCGCGCGCCGAAAGCGGGAAGCCGCGCGAGAAATTCATCTCCGTCGACGAAATGCTCGATACTGCCTTCGCGACGCCGTGATGCGTCGGTGGAACGGATGGGGCGACCCCGCCGTTTCTCTTGACCTTGCGCAGAGAGCGCTCACCGATCTGCGCGAGCGCCTCGGCGAGAGTACGCCGCCACAGGACGCATCGCTGGACGACGTCGTTGCATCGGTACCAGCGTCGCGGCTGCCGCCGAGCGCGGCCGTCGACGTATCGCCCGTAACGCGCGTCCTGCACGCTCGCGGGCAGAGTCTCCCCGATTGGCTTGCCTTGCGCTTCGGGCGGATCGGGCGCGTTCCCGACGGCGTGGCGTTTCCGGAATCATCCGGCGAGGTCGCCTCACTTCTGGATTGGGCGAGAATGCATGGCGTGCGCGTTATCCCCTACGGTGGCGGCACGAGCGTCGTCGGTCACATCACACCACCCGCCGGCGTCGCCGAACCTATCCTCACGATCTCGCTTACCCGCATGCGGCGCCTTCTCGATCTCGACGACGAGAGTCGCCTCGCCACGTTCGAAGCGGGCGTCATCGGCCCGGACTTGGAGGCGCAACTGCATGCACGCGGGTACACGCTCGGACACTTTCCGCAGTCGTTCGAATACTCGTCGCTCGGAGGCTGGATCGCAACGCGCTCGTCGGGTCAACAATCGCTCGGCTACGGCCGCATCGACGATCTCTTTGCCGGCGCACGCATCGAGACGCCGAAAGGCACGCTGCGCATTTGTACCGTTCCGGCGTCGGGCGCCGGCATCGAACTGCGCGCGCTTATTCTTGGATCGGAGGGTCGCATCGGCGTCGTGACGGAGGCGAGCGTGCACGTGCAGCCGCTGCCGGCGCGCGAATCGTTTCCCGCCTGGTTCTTTCCGGAATGGGAGGGTGCGCAAGCGGCGGCTCGCGATCTCGTGCAGTGCGGCGCAGCATTCTCGATGATACGGCTCGCGAACGCGGCGGAGACGTTCACGACGCTGCGCTTTTCCGGCGGACATCGCGCGCTCGCGTTGCTCGATACCTACCTACGCCTTCGCGGTGCGCGCGACGCGCGGTGCCTGCTGCTCGTCGGCATCACCGGGTCTGCGCCTGCCACGCGCGAGGCGTTCGACGCCGCCCGCGCGATCGCGAGCCGCCATCGCGGCATCTACGCGGGTACGCGCATCGGCAATCGCTGGCGGGACGCGCGCTTCCGCAGCGTCTACTTGCGCAACACCCTGTGGGACTGCGGATACGCGGTCGATACGGCGGAGACATCGGTCGATTGGCCGTACGTGGGCGCCATGGTCCGCGACGTGGAGGACGCCGCGCATCGCGCGCTCGGGAACGAGCCGCTGCACGCATACTCGCATCTCTCTCACGTCTATCCGCAGGGCTCGAGCGTCTACTCGACGTTCATCTTTCGCGTCGCGCCGTCGTACGAAGAGAACCTCGGGCGGTGGGCGACGCTCAAACGCGCGGTCAGCGAAGCGATCCTCGCCGGCCGCGGCACGATCAGCCATCAGCACGGCGTCGGCATCGATCACGAACCCTACCTCATCGCGGAGAAAGGTCCGCTTGGATTGGAAGCGATGCGCGCGATCTTTCGGGAGTTCGATCCGCAGGGCATCATGAATCCGGGCAAGCTCGCGTAGTCAGCCGCAGATTATGGCGATATGGGGGCGAGACGCCGCTTGGCAACGGCTCGGTGAGGACAGGTACGACGTGCTGGTCATCGGCGGCGGCGTCACCGGTGCGGGGATCCTGCTCGAGTCTGCGCGGCGCGGGTTGCGCGCCGCACTGGTGGAGCGTGCGGATTTTGCTGCCGGTGCGTCGAGCCGATCCTCGAAGCTCGTGCACGGCGGTCTGCGCTACTTGGGAGAAGGCCAGATCCGCGTGACGCGCGAGTCGGTCGCCGAGCGCGAGAGGCTGCTGCGCGAGGCGCCGGGGTTGGTGCAGCGGATCGGGTTTCTCATGCCGCATTATCCCGGCACGAAGCCGAGCCCTCGGAGCCTTGGGCTCGGGTTGACGCTCTACGACCTCTTCGCCGGGCACACGCATCATCGGTACGTCGACGCGCGCGAAGCGCTGCGCATCGCACCGCCGATCGCGTCGGACCGCCTCATCGGCGCACACGACTATAGCGATGCGACGACCGACGACGCTCGTCTCGTGCTGCGCGTCGTGCAAGAGGCGCGCGAAGCTGGAGCGGCCGCACGCAACTACGCGCACGCGACCGAGCTGTTGGAGCGCGATGGCCGAGTCGTCGGCGCGCGCGTCGTCGACGTGGTGTCGGGGCGCACGCTCGAGATACGGGCGCGCGTAACGGTCAATGCGTGCGGCGCAGCGTCGGACGCATTGCGCGTGCAACTCGGAGAGCGGCCGAGGCTGCGTCCGTTACGAGGCAGCCATCTGATCCTCGCGGGATGGCGCTTGCCGCTCGCGGTTGCCGTCGCATTCTCGCATCCGCGCGACGGACGACCGGTCTTCGCGTACCCGTGGCTCGGCGTCACCCTCGTCGGCACCACGGATCTCGACCATCGCGACGAGCTCTCGCGCGAACCCACAATCGCGCGCGAGGAGGTCGACTACTTGCTCGAAGCGCTCGCGTATCAGTTTCCGCGTGCGGCCATCGCGACCGCCGATATCGTCACCACGTATGCCGGCGTGCGCCCCGTCGTCCACACGGGCGCTGCGGAACCGTCGCGTGAGAAGCGTGATAGCGTGATTCTGAGCGAGCGCGGGCTGATCACGGTTATGGGAGGCAAGCTGACGACCTTTCGCCCGATGGCGCTCGCGACGCTCCGCGCAGCGCAGCCGCTGCTCGGCCGAAGGATCGATCTCGAGCCGCGTGCGGTGTTCGCGCCGGTGGCGCTTGCGCGCGACCGTGAGCTGACCAGCGGTGCGCGGCAGCGTCTGGCCGGCTACTACGGCGCGCAGGCGCAGCGCGTGCTCGACGACGCACCGGTTGCCGAGCGCGAGCGGATCGGCGACGGCGACGTTCTGTGGGCGGAACTGCGCTGGGCAGCGCGCAATGAGGACGTGGTGCACCTGGACGATCTGCTCTTGCGGCGCACGCGATTGGGAGTGTTGGCCCGAGACGGCGGCGCGCGCTGGTTCGAGCGCGTTCGCGATATCTGCCGCGAGGAGCTCGCATGGGACGACGCGCGCTTTGCCGGCGAAGCCGCCGCGTACCGCGATCTGCACGCCAGGAGCTACGGGCTACCTCGATGACGCGCGATCTGCTGCTCGCAATCGACAACGGAACGCAGAGCGTGCGCGCGCTGCTCTTCGACGTGCGCGGAGAGCTCGTCGCGAAAGGGCGTACGATTCTCGACGGCTACACGAGTCCGCAGCCGGGCCGGCACGAACACGATGCCGAGGGATTTTGGCAGGCCGTGTGCGACGCGTGCGGACAATTGTGGCAGGCCGACGCGACGTTGCGCGACCGCGTCGCGGGCGTCGCCGTTACGACGCAGCGCGCGACCGTCATCGCGCTCGATCGCAAGGGGAACCCGTTGCGCCCCGCGATCACGTGGCTCGATCAGCGCCAGAGCCCGCAGGTGCCGCGACTGCCGTTGCACTGGCGCGTCGCCTTTCGCCTCGCCGGCGCCGCGGAGACGATCGCGTACTTCCAGCGCGAAGCCGAAGCCAACTGGATCGAAGCGTGCGAACCGGCGATCTGGGCTGCGACCGACAAGTTCGTGCTGCTGTCGGGCTATTTGATCTATCGTCTGTGCGGACGATTCGTCGATTCGACCGGCGCGCAAGTTGGGTACGTGCCGTTCGACTTCAAGCGGCTTGCCTGGGCGCGCGCCGGGGACTGGAAATGGAGCGCGTTGCGCATCGTGCAATCGATGCTGCCCGAACTCGTGCCGCCGAGTAGCGTCATCGGTGAGATCGAGAGCGCTGCCGCCGAAGCGACCGGGATTCCGGCTGGAACGCCGCTCGTGGCCGCTGCGGCGGACAAGGCATGCGAGGTGCTCGGCGCCGGATGCCTCGAGCCGACGACCGCCGCGCTCAGCTATGGAACGACTGCGACGATCAACACGATGTCGCAGCGGTACTTCGAACCGGTGCCGCTTCTTCCGTCGTATCCAGGCGCGATTCCCCATGCCTACAACGCTGAGGTGCAGATCCCGCGCGGGTATTGGATGGTGAGCTGGTTCCAGGAACAGTTCGGCGTGCCGGAGACGGTCCTCGACCGCCTCGTCGACGCGACGCCCGCGGGCTCGATGGGTCTGGTCATGCAACCATACTGGTCGCCGGGCATCACGATGCCCGAAGCAAAGGGTGCGATCGTCGGCTTCGGCGACGTTCATTCGCGCGCGCACGTCTACCGCGCGATTCTCGAAGGCCTCGCGTTCGCGTTGCGGGAGGGCAAGGAGCGCATCGAACGGCGCGGTCGCGTGCGAATAACCGGCTTGCGCGTCGCTGGCGGCGGCTCTCGGAGCGATGCCGCGATGCAGTTGACGGCCGACGTCTTCGGCTTGCCCGCAGCGCGGCCGCACGTCTACGAAACCTCCGGACTCGGCGCCGCCATCGATGCGGCAGTCGGCCTGCGGATGTATCCCGATTTTCCGAGCGCCGTACAAACGATGACGCGTACGTCTCGCGTCTTCGAGCCGCGCCCGAGCGCGCGCGGCATCTACGACGATCTCTACGAGCGCGTGTATCTCAAAATGTACGAGCGCTTGAAACCGCTCTACGAAGCGATCCGCGAGATCACCGGCTATCCGGCATCGTTCTGATGACACGCCGGTCGCGTCGCCCCGCCGTTGTTGTCTACGGTGCCGCAACGCTTCAAGGCTTGTCCTTCACGCTCGTGCCGGCACTCGCGACGGAGTTCTTGCGCGCACCCTACGGCATCGATGCGCGGGCCTTCGGCGCGCTGTTCGTCCCGCTCACGCTAGGAGCGATCGTTGCGGCAGCGGCTACGCCGTCGCTCGCCAGGCGACGGGGAATGGCCGGCGTTCTACGTTTGGGAGTCATCGCCAACAGCCTCGCGCTCCTGGCCCTCATGCTATCGGTCGTCCTGCCGCACCAGGCAGCATACGGCCTGCTCCTCGCCGACACGACCGCGTTGGGCCTCGGTTTCGGCTTGAACTTCTCGGCAGTGAACGAACTGGCGTCCACACTCTCGTCGAGCGCGACGCGCTCCGTGACGATTGCGAACGTGCTCACCGGGCTTGGCACCGCCGTCACGCCACTCTTCGTCGGGGGCCTGGCGGCTGGCGGGCTGTGGCCCATGTGGCCGGCGATTCTCGTCGCTTCCTTCGCGTGCGTGCTCGTCGTCTCGTACGGGTGGAAGGCGCCGCCCGCGATCGCACGCATTTCCAGAACGCGCCGGCCGATCCCCCGCGTGCTCGTGCTCTTCGGCATCGCGGCGTTGCTCTACGCCTTCTGCGAAGGCGCGTTCTCAAGTTGGGCAACGACGTTCGTACATATCGATCGAGGATTCTCGCTCACGGTCGGAGAGGCCGCGCTCTCCGGTTTCTGGCTCTCTCTCACCGGGGCGCGGCTGGCCGCGGCATTTGCGACCCGGTTTCTCCGTCCGCGACTTGCGTTCGCAACATTTCCTCTTGCGATTGGAGTCGCGCTTCTGCTCGTACCGGCATGGAACTCGGGAGCGTCACTCGTTGGCGGATTCATCGTAGCCGGAATAGCCTGCAGCATCGTGTTTCCGTACGCGATGTCTCTGGCTCTTGCGGCAATGCCCGACGACGCAGATCGGGTCGCCAGTACCCTGGTCGCCGCGCTGATGACGGGAGAAGGGCTCGGAACGTTCGCTATCGGCGCCCTTCGCACCAGTGGCGATGCATCGCTTTCCGAGATCTATCGATGGTCGGCAGCAGTTGCGTTCGCGCTCGCGATCGTGGCGATGCTCGCGTGCAGAGCGTCGCCGCAGAGTGCCGCGAAATCGAGCCGATAGACGCGTTCTTCGCCGGGTTCGAGAAACGGCAGCAACCCGTGAGCGGCGGCGTACTCGCGACCCTGGATCGCGCGCGTATTCGCCGGCTCGAGCGACATCACGTAATCTCCACGATCGAGCTTGCGCCACGTGAACAGCGCCGGCAGCGATGTCGGATCGTACGCCAACTCGAATCCGAGCCCCCGATCGTCGCAAGCGTTCCGATTCACGATAGCGGCGCGCGCCTTGCCGTCGGCGCACGCCAGCGGCGCATGGATGAATACCTGCTCCGCAAAACCGTCCTGCGGTTCCGCGCCACGATCCCACGCCTCCAGGCCGGCCTGCGCCTGCGCGTCGCGCGGCTCCACGCTGACGTGCGACACGTGCACGCGCGCAGAAGGGCCCACGAGCGGGAAACCGGCATTGCAATGGTAGAGAATCATGTGCGGTGCGCGCACGCTTGTTTCATTGACGACGCGGTCTTCGAGATGCATCGTCACGCTGCCCAGTTCCGTCCACCAGCGACGGTGCAGGGTGAGGCTGGCGTTGAGCGCTTTGCTCTCGCGAAGCGTCGCGCGCACGTCGAAGACGCAACGGTCGCCCTCCCATCGAGTCTCCGCGCGAACGTCGGATGCGGGAACGTTGTCGATCCGCCCGTGCAGGCCGTACTCCCCCCACCGATCCCGACCGGCGGGGCCGAAGTTCGCTAAGCCGCACGTCGTAAGCCAGCCTCCGAAGAACGACCGAAGCCACTCGTCGCCGCTCGCATCGTAGTATGCCGGCGACGCAATATCGTTTCCGCTTCGCCAGACGAACGGTACGCCATCGAGCGTGGCGCGAGCGACGTCGAGCGCGCGATCGACCACGAGCTCGACGCACAGGCGGCCCGTATCGATGCGAATGCCGCGCACGCCCTCCGAGCGCCCGCCGGAGTAGCGATATTCGGTGATGCCGCCGACCTGGGCGAGCGAACCGATTCGACGCTCGAGTTCCGCCCGCGATAGCGTGCGCCCGTAGAGATCCACCACGGCCTCCTAGGTTCCTAGCGCGGCGTTATCTCGATGAGGGCGAACCCGCCGGCATCGATGACGGCAACGATTCCATCGAGAAGGGTCTGCTTCGCGAGCGTACCGAGATCCCTCCATTCGTTCCATACGGTTGAAAATAGCCGTACGGAATGCCGGTCGTGCGCCACCGTGACGAGCGATGCCGATGTCGTGACCGTTTGGTGGCCCGAGTTCCCGATGAAGACCATCGTGCGATCGCCATCGGCAAAAGCCACGAGGGTTGCGAGGGGATCCGTAACCCTGACGTTGTCGGTAACGTCGCCGGCATACGGTATCCGCGGCACGTCCGACAGAAGATCGGAGGTCGTGTGAACGCAGATGCCGTCCGGCATGCGCGTGGCAATCCAGGCGATGGCGTTTCCGCGGAACGGTACGTTCGTAGCCGTCAGCCAGCGCCAATCGGCAGCCAGCGACGGATTGATCGTTGCATCCTTGCCGCGCACGTCTAAACCAGCGGCGCCTTCGATGGCGGCCCACAGATAGCGCGGCGCATCCCAGGGTGACAACATCATCCCTTGGTTCACGAGAATTTCACCGTGCAGCCATTCGGAGAACTGACCGGGAACCGTATTATTCCGTCGCGGATCCATCGAAAAATGACGAAAGCTACTCGCCAACGCCTTTGCCATGAACGCCGGATTGTATTTTGCTGCCGCAAATGCATACCAATACGTCACCGCGACCCATACGCCGCCGAGCAAGCCATAGCCGTTGGTTGGCCCGTAGATCAAATCGTCCCGCGGCACGGTCCGAATGCCCGCGTCAGTCCAGAACGCCGCATCGTTGAGCGCGCCGATAATTCGCGCGGCGCGCTCCGGGGGCGCTACGCCGAAGAGCACCGGAAAGACGAGATCGGCCGTAACGTCCGTGCGCCGGGAGCCATCAACGTCGATCGCAAGGTAGTATAGCCCGTTCGCGGGGTTGGCGAGATGGGTGTTGATGGCATCGCGCAATGCATTGCCAGAACTCTCGTATTTTGTCGCAGCCGCGTCGTCGCCGAGGAGACGGGCCATCTCCGAAAGGGCCTTCAGCGCCGCGTAGCATTCCGAGTTGACCTCGGTCGAGGCTCCGCTAATACGGTAATTCTGGATCACGTTACGCCAGCCGATGATGCCCCAATCTGACGTCTTCGTCGACGTGCACCACACCAGCCCTTGCTCGTTGCGCTGCGACAGGAGGTACTCCACGGCTCGAACGGCACGAGGATAGCAGGCACGCAAGAAGTCTTCGTTGCCGGTAACGGCGTAATGGTGCCACAGCGCAATGACGACGAGCGGGGTGTTGTCGTTGACGTTCAGTCCGTAGTCTTCTGATTTGTCGTTGCGGATGTCGTAGTACTCGACGATCTTTCCCGAGGGTTCTTGCAAGCGAAAATACGCGCTCAGGGACTCACGCGCGAACTCGGGATTCAGGTAGTCGGCTCCAAACGACATCCACGCCGTGTCGCGTCCCACGCTATTGCTGCTGCGCGTGGGATCGTTCGTAAAACACCATCCGGTGGGCGCATACGTCTGGACGCGAAGCATGTTGGCCTTTGCCCAAAGCACTCCCTGATTCACGTCGTGATCGGGCGTACGCACGATGGACTTGCATAAGTATTTGCGGTAGTAGGCCGAACTGCGTGCGAGGGCCGTCTCCCCGTTCGGGCACGCCGCACGCGCGGCGACGAGGTCGTCTCGTGACGTTGCCGACAAGACGTAGAGAAAGTCGACCCGACGGTCCTCACCCGGTTGCAAGTCTATCGCGATGTGAAGCGCCGCGACTGGCTCGGGGCCGACGGCCGTTACGGCGCCGGCGAGCGCGCCCGGCGACGTCCGCGCCACGACCTTCCCCCGGTCGTCGCTCGTTTCCCAGCCATCAAACGAGCACAGCGCCGCGAAGAGCCGCACCTGCGACGGCGTGTTACGATTCCATGCGACGATCCCGCCCAACGCGCGATCGAAGTCGGCGACGACATCGTGCGACGTATTTCCCCGCAGCTCGCAAAAGCAGTACGCGTCGAACGACGCCCGCGACGGCGAGCTATTCGTAAAATGGTACCGATAGTACACCGCCGGTACGGGAACGCCGGTGCCGTCCGCCCCGTCGTGGTTATAGGGGAAGACCTGCTCGTGGACGCGTACGCCGTTATCGAGCTCGTAGAGATGGTCTTGCCGTTCGGGATGGATGTGAAACTCACCGCGGCGGCTCGCGAGACGGATCTTGCTGCGCCGATCCCAAAGCCGCACGCAGGTCGCGCCGAAGAGATCGTAGCCGGCATCGGATGAGTACACTTTCTCAATCGCGCCGGTCGGCCGTATCATCACATAACAGCGCGCGGCCCCAAGCGTGCTGCCTTGCGCCATCTGATCGTCGTCCAGGACGTACGCGAACGATGCATTGTCCGCGGCTCCGAGAGAGACGTCGGCGGACGGGTTGATCATCTCGTAGCGGGCCATTACAACGACCCTGCTTGACGCATCATGCCGCCGTCGATCACCATGGTCGTTCCCGTGACGTACGAGGCCGATTCGCTGCAAAGCCACACGACGAGGTCGGCGATCTCCTCGGGCTTTCCCCAGCGGTGCAGCGGGATCTCGCGAAGAAGCGCCTCGTCCAGCCGTCGATTGCTTTTCGTCGCCGCATCCATCGGCGTATCGATTGCGCCCGGAGCGACGTTGTTGACGGTGATCTCGTGCGGCGCTAACTCGACGGCCATCGTGCGCATGAGCATGCGCAGCCCGCCCTTGGCCGCGCAGTACGGCGCGTTCGTCGGGGCGGCGACGTCTTCGTGGATGGACGAGATATTGATGATGCGACCGCCCCGGGCTTGGCCGATCATCTGTTTCGCCGCCGCCTTGCCGCAGAGAAACGGCCCGGTGAGATTCACCGCGATTTCCCGTTGCCATACGTCGTTAGGAGTCTCCACGAACGGATAGCGCGATTCTATGCCGGCGTTGTTGACGAGAATGTCCAGGCCGCCGAAAACGGTTACCGCATGAGCGATCAACGCGTCGACGTCGTCCGCGTCGCCGACGTTTGCGGCGCAGACGCTTGCGCTATGCCCGGCTCGCGAAAGCTCCTCGGCGAGGGCTCGCGCCGGCAGCGGGTCGTTGACGTAATCGATGACGACGGCAACGCCTTCGGCCGCCAAAGCGCGCACGATCGCCGCTCCGATCCCCGTATCGCCTCCGGTGACGATCGCGCATTTTCCAGACGGTTTCATGCCGTGGTGTGCAACTTTCGCGTTGCAGTTCCTTTAGGCTGTTAGGGCGCCGCGCGAGAAGCAACGCCACGCCTCCTATATGCGGCGGCAGCCGTAAGAGTCAACGGCGAAGAACCGGCGCACAGGATAGCGATCCGATATCAATCTGTCGCTCGCTTGAGAGCGGCACGACGACGCTCGCGGTACACGAACCGTCGCGCCCCGAGATGGTCGCGCGATAGCTGCCTGCAGAAAGACCTTCGAAGTAGAACATGCCGTCGGAGCCAATGGGCGAGCGGGCGCCGTTTGCGAGCGCGATCGTGCCGAAGCGCCACGTGGAGCCCGCGACCGTGCCGATAACGGCGAAGAGCCGCGCGTGCGTGATGAGGATGAGCGTGCCCGCACCCGGCGCAGGATAGACGTGCGAGACCGAGAGCGCCGCGCTCCCGTCTACGGTGACGTTGCGCTCTATCGTGGTTACGCCAGTCGGTCGATTGCTCGACGGAAGTGGAAACGCGGAGGCCGATCCGGCGCCCACCGTGTGAACGCGACCGTCCGTGTCGGCAATGAGATCGCCGGGCCGGCCCACGGCGACGGCGTAGCCGGCCTCTGCATCGCGTAGGAGATGCACGCCGTGGAGGAAGGCCAGAGCGCCGGAGATCGCGAGCGTGCCGGCGCTCGAGCTAGAGATTTCGATCGCATCAGAAAGGTACGAAGCGTGCAACGCGTCGCTCGTGCCGCCGATCTCGAGCCCGCTGGGCGTGTTGATTTCCGACGAGAGTACGGCGGCGCGCCCCTGATGGTCGCCGATCGTGGTGCCGAGCAGGGTCGTGTCGCGCCACTGCCTCATCGCGAGGGGGAGGAGAATCCCCAGCGACACGTTGCCGCTTTGCCCGCGCACGCGCCGATCGCGAAGATCGAGCTGCAAAGTGGTCCGAAAGGCGCGTACGCGCTCGATGAGGTCGTACGATTGCACGCTGCCGGATCGTTGGCCGTCTGAAAACTCGTACTGGAATCGTAGCGTGCGATAGGCGGCGCTCGCGGTCTCGTACGTCGTGCGCCGTTGCATGGCGAGCCGCGCGTTCTCGCCGAAGGCCGGCGCGCCGTTCGCGCCGTAGCCGATACCGAAGGAGAACGGACCGGCGCGCTGCACGTACGAGACGAGCGTTCCGTCGAGCGGGCCGAACCCCACGGAGAGCCGGAGCGCGCGGTCGGAATTCGCGTCGACGACGTCGTAGCCGATGCCAATGCGGCCGTCGAAATACTCCGCGTGCGGCCCGCTCGAGAGCGATGGCGTATCGCCGGCGAGCATCGAGCCGCCGACGGCGAAGCCGCGATAGGTCGCGCATGCATAGATGCACGTTCGCGGGACGCCCGCGGCGACGGTGAACTCGTGCCATCCGGGTGCGAGGAGTTGCGCGTCGAGCGGCAACCGAACGGCGATCTGCGCGGGGAGATGCGTGACGTTGTCGGTCGCACCGACGTGCGCTGCAACCGGGATGCCGTCGATCGAAAAGGGCCCCGGCTCGAGCCCAACGTCGATCGGCTCCTCGCCTTCGACGTCGATGCGGATCGTCGTCGGGTCTGCGAGCGTTCCGCAGATTCGCTCGAATGGCGCGCGCTGCGCGCTCGTGCGGATCAACGTGCCGTGCGTCACCCCGATGCCGAAGATGGGGAGTGACGGGAAAACGCCGCCGCTCGCGAGCATTTGGTCGCCGAGAAGAATCTCGCCGTTCTGTCCCTTCTCGTAGAAGGCGGCGTCGAGGTCGGTGCGATAGGCGACGCCGTCGATCTTCGCAAATCCCAGGCGCGCTATGCCACCGGGCATGGCGAAGGTCATGCGCTCCGACAACGCGGGCGGTCCGCCGCGTTGGAGTGCTCCCGAGTACGCAATCGTTGCGGACGAGCCGTTACGATACAACGGCGGCGGCGGCGCCCTGACGTCGAGGTACTGCCGCGTGGAGACGCGGTACGCGAGCTCGAGCGTGAGCGATGCGGGATCGTACGTATAGGCGATCCCGCTCGAGCCCAGCGAATCGTAGAGGTCGCCGTCGATCGTCGTCGTCGCCGGCCTGCGCGGAAAGGGCAGGTCGGCCAGATCGTGCGCGCGGACGTAGACGTCGTGCGGCCCTTGAACGATCACGACGTCTCCGGCCGGAACGCCGTTGACGCGCAGGGAGGCGATGGTGCGCGCCGGTTGCGCAACACGCGCGCTCGGAGCAACGAGGGCAGACGCAAACAGGAACCCCGCGACGGGTACTAGCGACACGGAATCGAGAGCGATGCCGCAAGCGGCTCGAGGTGCGACTCCTTATCCGGGGCGATCGTGACGATGCCGCTACCGCAGCGATGCACGACCAACGTGAACGCCATCGTTCTGTGCGGCAACACGTAGAATGGTTGACGATACGTCGATGACGCGCCGCGCCATCGCACGACCGCGGTTGCCATGAACGCGTGAACGTTGCCATCGTTGCTGACGGTAATGCGGAGCCTCCTCGAGCGCGCCGAGATACCGACGATACGCGCGTTGAATATCCGACGTTCCGGAGCGATGAACAGCGGTAGGTTGTATGCGAGGAGAAAGTGGATTCCCGAGCGATTCGGTTGCGGATCGAAGAGTTGCTCGACGGCGATGCGGTAGTCGGCCTCGACCGACGGATCGGTTCTGAGGACCCCGACGCGAACGCGCGTGCTTTCGCCCGGTGCGAGCTCGACGAGGCGCGGGAAGATCAAGACGTCGTCGACGTCGATCCGGCGCGTATCGGTGCCGTCGTGCTGATTCCAGGAGTAGGCGGTGACTTCGAAGCGCTCGTTGATGCGATCGTCGTTCGCGATCGTGAAGTCGGCGGCGAGGTTGCCGGCCGCAACGTCGAGCCGGTTGGCGGTGATGTGCCATCTCGGCAGCGCCGGCGACGCAGGGGCGAAGCCGGTCGCTGCCAAGAGCAGGGCGAGAAACACGGATCAGTACGATACGGTGACGAGCACCTGATCGGAATAATAACTTGCCGATCCCGCTGCGACCTCGTTGCTGACGGTTTGGCCCGACGGAGAGTCGACGTAGAATGGAACGTCGATCGCATCGGCGGATCCCATGCCTCGACCCGTGCCACCCACGGTGTTCGTGCCGACGGTGTCGCCCCACGGCGCGGACTCCGCGGAATCTTGGAAGATTTGATACGCGATGCCGTCGGCGGGCGCGTTGGTGCCGTTGCAGTTCGCGTTGCACATGTAGCGCGCCGGAGCCGCGCCGTCCATGCCGTAGGAACCTGGTCCGAGCTCGATAACGTACGGCGTGTCGCTCGTGCAGTTCACGCCGAGCGTGCCGGTCTCTTCGCCGAGAGCCTGGCCGGGAACGACCTGGAACGTCGCCGGTTGCGCGACGACCGCAACCGTGCAGCTCGCAGTGACCTGCGCGCTGACGTCGATATACGTTTGGTTTGCAGAGAGCGATCCGCCGCCGCCCGCGAAAGCCGGCGATGCCGTTGCGACGGTGGCGAGCGCGATGCCGCCGAGGAGTCGTTTGAGTCGAAGTGCTGTGTGTTCCATCACCACCGCTAGTGCCCCAGCCTCCAGCGAGTGTGACAACGCCCGCCGCGGCGTCAGGGTAAGGCGACGCGCTCGAAGATCGCGCGAAACGCTTGCGGCTGCAGATTGGTTTGGGCGGCCAACGCCGCGAGCTTTGCGCCGTCGGTGAAATCCGGTGGCTCGAGTCGCACCATGTAGTCGCGCGCGACGCGATAGGCTTCCGTCGTGGTGTCGACGCGGCGCGTCCGAATGCGCCCGGTCCGTGGATCGAGCAGATCGCCGAGCGCGATCGGTTGGACGTTGCCGCCGGAGAGCGCGATCAGCGCTCCGCTGCCGCCGCCGATGAGGTAGCGCACCGCGCCGAAACCGAGCGTGCGCGTGTAATCGACGTCGAACGGCACCGGCTTGGCGCACCGCAACTCGTAACCGATGTCCTTGGCGTGCACGATGGCGTCGACGCCGATCTCTGCGAGGCGCTTGCGCGTTGCGTCGCGCAGGACGACGCCGAGCGGAATGTCGGCGAGACGGATATTGCCGAACGAATCGCGCCCGACGTTCTCCGGAGCCGTGAACGCTTCGCCCGGAAGACGCTCGGCGATTCCCTCGGCGACGACGGCGACGCCGTGCTGCCGGCCGACGGAGCGCCGCTTGACGATCGCTCCGACGATCGTATCGACGACCGACTGGAGGTCGGTATGCTCGGGAAACTCTTCCGGGAGAACGGCGAGCGTCGAGCCCGCGGCTTTGCACATCCCTAATGCCAACGCCCCCGACTTGCGCCCCATGCAGATCACGACGTACCAGCGCGCCGTCGTGCGCGCATCCTCCATGAGGCTCTCGAGGATATCGGCGCCGACCGACCGGGCCGTTTCGAAGCCGAACGTCGGCGCGTTATCGGGGAGCGGAAGATCGTTATCGATCGTCTTGGGCACGGTGGCGATCCCCACGCGCCCGCGCGTCTTCTCGGCGATCTTCGCCGCACCGAACGTCGTGTCGTCCCCGCCGATGCAAACGAGATAACGAACGTGCAACGCGGCGAGCGATGCGACGCAGCGATCGAGCGTCGCCTCGTCTTGAGCGGGATTCGTCCGCGAGGTTCGCAGGATCGACCCGCCGGCGGTGTGGATGCGCGACACGCGATCGAAGGTGAGCTCGATCGTCTGCGGCTCGCGGCCGGCGGCGAGGTCGCTGTAGCCGTCGTAGATCCCGATCGCGCGCAGCCCGCACTTGAACGCTTCCATCGCTGCCGAGGCGATGACGCCGTTGATGCCGGGTGCCGGTCCGCCTCCGACGAGAATCGCGAGGGTATCGCTCATCGTGCGATGAGTCCTACGGAACTACGGATACGGCCTGCCGCCTGCGACAGCGATGTTTGCGCCGGCGCTTACGGACTGCCGAGCACGGTCTGCAATACGCGGCCGAGCGCCGAGAACATCGTGCGTATGCGCTACGCGACGCCGATCTCCGCGTCGCTCAGATAGCAGCCGGGATCGGAGGCCCACAGGTCGCCGCGAACGTTGAGCGCGCGCGCGCGGAAGTTGCCGCCGCATATCGGCAGGAACGTGCAAACGGAGCAGCGCCCGTGCAGACGACCCTTCCGGTCGCGCAGGGCGGCAAGCGTGGCGTTGCTCTCGTCGGTCCAAATCGCGCTGAATTTCCGCTCCTTGACGTTGCCGAGCGTGACGCTCTGCAAGAACTGATCGGGATGGACGTTGCCCTGCGTGTCGACGTCTGCAATCCCGATGCCGGAGGAGTTGGCACCCCCGCCGTTCCACAAGAGGGCCTCGAGCGCGCTCGCCGCGCGCGCGGAGTCCTCCTTGAGCAGTGACAGGTAGAGGTATGCGGCATCGGCGTGATTGTCGACGGTCAGGATTTCCCGCGTCCGGCCGTCTCGCCAAAACTGCACGGTTCTGCGGAAGATCGTATCGACGGCACGGCGCGTGTCCTCGGCGCTCAGGCTCTCGGCCACGCGCCCGCGCCCCGTGGGTACGAGATGATAGAAACAGGCGCGCTCGATATCTTCGGCGGCGATCAAATCGAAGATCGCGTCGAGATCCCGCACCGTCCAGGGCGTCAGCGTCAGTCTGAGCCCGACTTTTTGGCCGACGGCCTTGCAGTTGCGAATGCCTCGCATCGCTCGGTCGAATGCGCCGGAGACCCCGCGAAAGCGGTCGTTCGTTTCGCCGATGCCGTCGATCGATATGCCGACGTAGGCAAATCCGATTTCGCGAATGCGCGCGGCGCGCGCCTCGTCGATGAGCGTTCCGTTGGTCGAAAGCGTGAGCTTCAGGCCGAGCGATCGCGCGTAGGTCGCGAGCTCGAGCGTATCCGCGCGTGCGAGCGGCTCGCCGCCCGAGAGCAGAACCGCCGGAACGCCGAAGCCGGCCAAATCTTCCAGAAGCGCGCGCCCTTGCTCGTGCGTCAACTCGCCCGGGTACTTGTCGGCGCGCGAATCGCTGTAGCAGTGTTCGCAACGCAGATTGCACGTCCGCGAGACGTTCCAGACGACCACCGGCTTGCGATCGCGAGCGCTGCGCGGTGCGCCGGCACCTTGGCCGTAGCGCAGCGCATCCATCGGTTGTTCGACGTTACACAGGAGCTTGGTGACGTTTAGCATCAGGACGCCGCGACGGCATTCCACGCCGGAGAGACGTACGCGCACGTCGGTTCGCTCGCGAACGCGTCGCCCGTCATCGTATAGGCGCGCGACCGAGACCCGCCGCAAATCTGGCGGTACTCGCAAACTCCGCATTTTCCGACGAACGTATCGGGGGCGCGCAGGCGCCGCATGATCGGATGATCGCGGTAGACGGTGAGGAGGCGATCGGTGCGAACGTTGCCGACGACGTACGGAAGGAAGCCGCTCGGACAGATCTCGCCGAGATGCGACACGAAGACGAATCCCTTTCCGTCGCCGATCGCGGGGATGCGTCGGGCGAGGCTCGCTTCATCGCCGTGCTGCAGCAAGTAGCGGCGGTAGTGCGGCGCTTCGGTGGTCTTGAGATCGAACGGAAGCTCGCCCGCGAGCCGATGCAGCTGCGCGAAGGCGTTCTCGGTTTCGGAGGCATCCAGCACGTCGCGTTCCGTCGCACGGCCGACCGGAACGAGAAAGAAGAGGCTCCAGAGAACGATATCCAGTCCGCGCAGGACGTCGGCCATTTCCTGGATGCGCGTATGGTTGAAGCGCGATATCGTGGTATTGATCTGCACTTCGAGCCCCGCATCGCGAGCCGCGCGCATGCCGCGCAAGGTTCGCTCGAAGGAGCCGCGCACGCCTCGGAAGTCGTCGTGTGAGAGAGCGTCGGGCGCGTCGAGGCTCAGAGAGATTCGCCGGCAGCCGGCAGCGAACAACGCGCGCAGGGAAGCGGGCGTAAGCTTACCCGTCGCGCTCGGCGAAACGGCGGTGCGCAGGCCGTGGACTACGGCGTACTCGACGATCGTGGAGACGTCGGCCCGCATGAACGGATCGCCCCCCGTTAAGATGAAGGCCGCCGGAGCGCACTCGGCGACTGCATCCACGAGCGCGAGCGCCTCCGTCGTCGTGAGCTCGAGATCGTTGCGACGAGGTATCGCCGCGGCTCGGCAGTGGCGGCACGCCAGCGCGCACGCCCGGGTCATCTCCCAAATGACTATGCGGGGAGCGTCGGCATATGAAGGAAGCGAAGCGTTCATCCGTCCCCAGAATACCAATACGACGCCGACGTAATTGCGAAGAAGTCGTGAAGTTCGATTATTGCCACGTCGGAACGCGGAACGTCGCCGGACACGTATCCTCATTCACGGGCGAGTCGACGAGCGAAACGCCGCGAGGGAAGGCGCCGAGCTCGCTGGTCCGGATCGTGATCCAGAACTGCGTCAGGACGGTCTGCCCGGCTCGGTTTCGTCCGCATTGCAGCTGCAGCGAGCCGCGCTTGTCGGTCGAAAACGCCAGACGGAAGCGATTGGCGACGGCAGCGTGCGCGACCGTGTGCCCCGTCTGCGCCATGAGATATCGCCCGAAAGCGCTCTCGGCGACGGCGTGACGCATCGCAAGCTCCGTGGTGAAGAACGCCGCCGGGTCGAAGCCGAAGCACTGCACGTGCTTGTCGTATTCGTGGACGAGCAGACTGTGCGTGAAATGCGGCATGACGTCGCCGAGTGCTCGCTGCAGAGCTGCATCGAGTCGGGGCGGCGCGCTGCTGCGAACGTAGTAATCGCATCCCTTGGACCACCATTGCGGATCGGTGACGCCGCTGCGGATCAACTGCTGCGGTCGCGACGCCCAGAGGCCGTGTAGCCCGATGAGCGGACGTCGCGGCTGGTCGCGCAGGCACCCTCCGTCCGTAGAACAGATGCCCGGCTGCCACGTCAGCGCAAACGTGTAGTGCGCGAAATCGCCGTGGAGGGCCGGCCTGAGCGACGTTGCGGCGATTGCCGGCGCCAGCGCGAGCGCGAGGAACGCCACGACCAGAGCGCTGCGGCGATACGCGTGCATGCCCGGTTCTCACGGTTTGCCGGCGCGCAACTCCTGCCGCCGCCGTCTTGCAGACGGCCGCGGTACATGCCAAAGGTGTGGCACATAGGAATCGACGCAAGCGTGCGGTTATCAGTCAAGTACTTTACTGCTGCTGCGGAGGAAAGCCGATGCTACGCTGGAGTCTTATTTTTATTTCCCTATTATTCGTTTGTCCGATCGCCGTATCGGCGCAAAACGGGACGTCGACCGTACAAGGAAGTGTGCGATCGTCGGGCGGCGTGGCGATTGCGGGCGCGCAAATCATTCTGAGCGGTCCTACGGCACGTTCGACGGCGAGCGACGCCCAGGGCAACTTCTCCATCTCCGGCGTTGCGCCGGGCATCTATCGCCTCGACGTCAATAAGGGCGGATACGCTCCCGCGACGATTGCCAACCTCGTGTTGCTCGTTGGCGGCACGACGCCGGTAGCGGTCACGCTGGTTCCGGCGTCGCTTAGCTCGCTGCGGACCATCGCGCGCGTGAACGCCTCCGCGCACAGCTCCATCAATACGGGTGCGGCGGCGCTCACGTTCGAGACGCGTTCGGAGTTCACGACGCTCGCGAACCCGCAGATCAACAACGTCATTCAGCGCATTCCAAACGCCGTGGTCGAGCACGGCAGTTCGTCGCCGAATACGTCGATCTCGCTCGGCGGAACGCAACCCTACGAGACCCAAATCTTGCTCGACGGCCACCCGCTCTCGGCAGGCCGGTACGGCGTGTGGTTCTCCCAGTTCTTCAGCTCGTGGATGATCGGTAGCGTCGAAGCCGAGTCGGGCCCCGGCAATACGACGCCCTTTGCCGGATCGGCAATCGGCGGAACCGTCAACCTCTTGACGCCCGGTTTCACGCGGGGCACGACGTACGACATGGTTTACGGCGATGACAACTTCGGATCGCAGTCGTACGATATCCTGACGACGGGCTCGCTCGGCAGCAAGTTCCATTACGTGCTCGGCGCGGGATACGCCGCCAACAACGGGCCGTACTATCTCCATTACGGCTGCACCGTGAAGCCGAACAGCCCGAGCCTCGACAACAGACCCGGCAGCACCGGCATCATCCAATTCTGCGGCAACCTGAACGGATCGCTCTTCACGAAGGGCGAGCTGATCAAGTTCGAATACGATTTTTCTCCGGTGACGTCGTTTGAGATCGGCTTCACCGGCTCGCAAGCCGGCTATCAGCCCCAAGGTACGGCGTACGGCCAGTATGCTTCGAACATGCTCATCACGCCCTGCCTGAGCGGCGGCAGGATCTGCACCAATCCGTACGACTCTCAATACGTCGGCAAAACGATCAACGGCTTCATCTTCTATCCGGGATCGAACGTCTATAACAATCAGCCGCTCTTCAGCGGCGAGTTCCGCACGGCGATCGGCGACAACACGCTGCTCATTCGCCCGTACGCCGGAAACATCGCGCGCATCATCGACGGCTCCGGCGAGATCAACTACCCGCAGTTCTATTACCCGAACACCGCGCCGTCGTCCACGTGCACGCGCGGACCGAACTACGGTATCGTCGGCCCGAGGGGCGCAACGCAAACGGAGTGCTTGCAGGGTCCGTTCAGCGTGCTCGAGTCGGACAAGCTCGCCGGCGGCACCATGACCTTCATCCATCCGTTCGGCGGCAGCTTCATCGAGGCGACGTACGACTATCACGGCGACGAAACGTATGCGTACTACAACAGCCCGGCAGACGTCGTCGTCCCCGACACGACGTCGAAGTTCAATACCGTGTCGCTCGTCGGAGAGTTCGCCTTGACGCAGGATCTGACGTTCAAAGCCGGCCTCTACGGCACGGCGTGGGCGCTTCACGGCGTTCAGGCCATCGCGCTCTCCGGTCACAGGACGTCGACCGCTCCGCTCAACCGCACGACCAACCGATTCGATCCGCATCTTTCGCTCGTCTATCAACCGCAAGCGCGCGTTTCGTACCGGCTTTCCTGGGGCACGTCGGCGACGTTTCCGTTCGCATCGCTCGTCAGCGGCATTCCGTTCATCACGCGAGGATCGGCGACCGCTCCGCTCGGAACGTTTACGCTGAAGAATCCCTTCCTCAATCCGGAGGTCGCCAGCGAGTTCGATCTCGGCATGGACCGCGGCTTCGGGAATAGCATCTTCAGCATCGATCTCTCCGACATCCAAATCCACAACGTCTTCGAAACGATCTCGACGCCTTCGACCTCGCCGCTCTACTCGTTCATCAACGAGCCGGTCAACATTGCGGACCTCTCAGTCCAGCAAGCCGCGCTGAAGTACAACTACGAGCCGCCGCTCGGGCTCGGCTTCTTCGTCGCGGGGGCGCTCACGCGCTCGATCGTTCAAGGCGTACCGCGACAGTTCTACACGTCGCCGACGGCGTACGTTCAGCCCGCGAACGGCGTGCAACAGTGCAGCAACGGCGGTTCTGAGGTATGCATTCCGTACCTGAAGGCGTACGGCGGACTGCAATACATCACGCCCGACCACACGTACTTTCAACTCGACGCAGATTTCGAGGGAAAGAATAATACGTACAACCTTCCCCCGTTCGTCTATTTCAACTTTGCGATACGGCGCCCGGTAACGCGGACGCTCGACGTTCAGCTCGCAGCGGAGAACGTCTTCAACATGGACACGTACGCAAACTTGCCGGAGCCGAACGCCGGAATTCCGCAGATCGGCGAATCGTCAGCGGGGCTCGGCAGCATCCTCTCGCCGCTCATCCCAGCTCCGCCGCAGACGTTCCGCCTCGACTTCGAGTACCACGTGCGTACGCCCTGAGGCATCCGCCGAAGCGATTACGAGCGCCTACGCCCCCGCAATGCGCCGGGGTGCAGGCGCTCGCTCGGCGGCCTCGTACTCTGGGTCATGAGACTCAGCATACGAGCCACCATGTTTGCATCAGCGCTGACGGCGCTCGTCATGGTGCTCCTCTCGATTCCTTTCCACATGGCGCGATGGCAGTGGATGGCCGGTACGGGTCAAGGCCACCCACAAATGCCGGGCGCGTATCCTTGGATGCACGGCATGATGATGCAGCAGGCTCAGGCCGGCGGCTGGCCCATCATCGCGTGGATTCTCTTGGCGATCGCGGCCGTCATGGTATGCGCCGGAGTTACCGGCGCCATCTTCGCCGCGATCTATAACGCGTTCGCTCCGCGAGAGACCTAGGGAAGGTTTGATTTAGCCGCCCGATTTTCTTAGCAAGCAATAGCATTGGCGCTGCGCAGGGTAACAAGCAGTAGCATGCTGCGCCGGGTAACAAGCAGTAGCATGCGGCGCTGCGCAGCGTAGTAAGCGATAGCATCAGCTTGTCATGGTGAGCGTAGCGCGAGCGCAGCGAGCGCGAAGTCGAACCATGCTGCAAGACCCTTGCGCCGTCCTTCGACTTCGCGAGCACTTCGTGCTCGCTACGCTCAGGATGACAAAGCAGTAGCATGCTGCGCCGGGTAACAAGCAGTAGCATGCGGCGCTGCGCAGCGTAGTAAGCGATAGCATCAGCTTGTCATGGTGAGCGTAGCGCGAGCGCAGCGAGCGCGAAGTCGAACCATGCTGCAAGACCCTTGCGCCGTCCTTCGACTTCGCGAGCACTTCGTGCTCGCTACGCTCAGGATGACAAAGCAATAGCATGCGGCGCTGCGCAGCGTAACAAGCAATAGCGTCAGCTTGTCATGGTGAGCGCGAGCCCACGTGAGAAGCGTCTGTCGCGGATCAGGTGCGGCGGGCTTCGCCGGCACGATAGCGATAGACGATTCGTCCCTTCGTTAAATCGTACGGCGAGATCTCGACGTCTACGCGGTCGCCGGGAAGAATCTTGATGCGATGGCGCCGCAGGCGCCCGGCGATGTGCGCGAGGATGACGTGCCCGTTGTCCAGCTCGACGGAGAAGGTCGTGCTCGGAAAGACCTGCTTGATGGTGCCGAAGACCTCGAGCGGAGCCTCTTTCGTGTCTTGGGTGGGCGCTTTCGGCACGCGCGGCTCGGGGCGGCGCCGTCTATTTCTGGAACCCGCTATGGTCCTCTCTCCTCTTCATTAAACGGAACAAGGCCGGAAACGGAACACGTCCGGTTCCAGATACTATCCCATAATTCCATGGTCGAGGCAAGGCAGATGGGCAGTCGGATGCGCGATGCCGAATAGTGCTCCCGAATGCCTTGCGTTCCTCGGCTCGCGGCGATCGCGACCAGCGTGCCTTCATACGTTCTCGAACAGGACGACGTCGCGCAGCGCGTGCGCGCGATCTTCGCGAACGAGGCGCTCGTGCAACGTCTCTTGCCGGTCTTCGAGAACAGCGGCATCCAGCGCCGCTATTCGTGCGTGCCCGTCGAATGGTACTACGAGCCGCACGATTGGAAGGACCGCAACGAAGTCTACCTCGATTGCGCGGTGCGCTTGCTCGAGCGAGCCGCGACCGACGTGCTCGAGCGTGCGGGATCTCGCATCGGCGACGTCGCCGCGATCGTCGCCGTCTCGACGACCGGCGTCGCGACGCCGAGCCTCGACGCGCTGCTCGTGGAGCGCATGGGATTTCCTCGCACCGTCCGCCGCTTGCCGATCTTCGGCCTGGGGTGCGCGGGCGGCGCGCTCGGACTCGCGCGTGCGGCGAGCGTCGCTCGCGACATGCCGGGGAAGACCGTGCTCTTTCTCGTCGTCGAACTCTGCACGCTCTCGTTTCGGCGCGAAGAGGTCACGAAGAGCAACATCGTGGCAAACGCGCTCTTCGGCGACGGCGCGGCAGCCGCGCTGATCTCGACGCAGGCACGCGGTCCGGCAGTCGTCGCCTCCGGCGAGTACCTCTTCGAAGATACGCTCGACGTCATGGGCTGGGACGTCGCGGCCGACGGATTGCGAGCGGTCTTCTCGCGGGATATACCGACGCTGGTCGCAACGCGTTTCCGCGGCGTGCTCGACGCGTATCTCGCGGAACGGAACCTCACGATGCAGGACGTGGACCGCGTCATTCCCCATCCCGGCGGCGTAAAAGTGCTCGACGCGCTCGAGCGCGCGTTCGGACTTTCGCCCGGCGCGCTCGACGACTCGCGCTCGGTGCTGCGCGAGTACGGAAATATGTCTTCCGCAACCGTGCTCTTCGTTCTAGAGCGCGCGCTCTGCCGAGGCGCGCTCCTCGGCGACGGTTGGAATCGCGCGCTGGTGACGGCGATGGGCCCCGGCTTCACGGCCGGCTTCGTCACGCTCGAACGATGAGCGTCTCTCCCGTCTACGCGATCCTCGCGCTCGTCGGCGCGCAACGCGTGGCGGAGGTCGCGTACGCCGAGCGCAACGCGCGCGCGCTGCGCGCTCGCGGAGGAATCGAGATCGCCGCGCGGCAGCACCCGTTCTTCATCGCGCTGCACGCGGGGTGGTTTCTCGCGATGGCGTACTTCGTTCCGGCCGGTGCCCTGGTGAACTGGTATCTCGTAGGCTGCTACGCGCTCTTGCAGCTCGCGCGCGTCTGGGTCCTCGCGACGCTCGGACCGCGCTGGACGACGCGCCTGATCGTGCTTCCCGGCGCTCCGCTCGTGCGCGCGGGGCCGTACCGCATCATGCGCCACCCCAACTACGCGATCGTCGTGCTCGAGATCGCGCTCCTTCCGGCGGCGTTCGGCGCGTATTGGATCGCAGGTGCGTTCACGTTCTTGAATGCGCTCTTGCTAACGTGGCGAGTGCGTGCGGAGGATGCGGCGCTGAGCACCGCGCGCGCCGGATAGGAGACGTCGCGATACCGGCGCTCTCCCGTCTGCGCGTAGGGCATACGCCGAAGAAAGGCATACTCTTGCACGCATGGCCGTCGTCCCCGCGACTCCGCAGAACATTCGCAGCGCCGCGCAGAGCCTGCGCGCCGGCGGCGTCGTCGCGTTCCCGACCGAGACGGTCTACGGCCTGGGCGCCCTCGCGCTGAATGCTCGCGCGGCGGCGCGCATCTTTGAGATCAAAGAGCGGCCCTCGTTCGATCCGCTCATCGTGCACGTCGGCGATGAAGGGATGCTCGCGCTTATCGCGCGCGAGATCTCACCGCTCGCGCGCGAGCTGATGCGGCGCTTCTGGCCGGGCGCGCTCACGATCGTGCTGTCGCGACGCGACGCCGTCCCCGGGATCGTTACCGCCGGCTTGCCGAGCGTGGCGGTGCGCATGCCGTCGCATCCGGTCGCGCTCGCGCTCTTGCGGGAGACCGGCGCGCCGATCGCCGCTCCGAGCGCGAACCGCTTCGGTGGCCTGACGCCGACGCGCGCGCAGCACGTCGAAAAGATGCTTGGGCAGCGCGTGGAGTGCATTCTCGACGCCGGCCCGACGCAGCTCGGAATCGAATCGACGATCGTGCGCCTCGAACCGCATCTTGCGTTGCTGCGCCCCGGCGCGATCGCCGTAGAGGAGATCGAAGCGGTCACCGGCCCGCTCGAGCGCGTGGTGGACGAAGGCGGTGCGCCGCTCGCGCCGGGGCGGCTGGCGCACCATTACGCACCGGCGACACGCCTGCGCATCGCCTCGAGCGACGACGTCCCTGCGACCGAGCGTTCCGCAGCGGGATACCTCGCATTCACGCACGCTCCGCAGGGGTACTCGGCCGTGCGCGTGCTCTCTTCGAGCGGCGACCTCACCGAAGCGGCGGCGCACCTGTTCGACCTGCTTCACGAGCTCGACGCGCTGGGCCTCGAGCGCATCGACGTCGAGCCGGTGCCCGAACGGGGGCTCGGGCTCGCGATCATGGATCGGCTCCGTCGCGCGGCGGCGTAGCGCCGCGGTCGAGGAATCGAGCGCGCCGGTGCCAATACTCATCAACGTCATGCCGATGCGCTTTCGACGCCTCTTGTGCGCCGCATATATCGTACTTTTTGCGCTCGTCTCCCTTGCCGCACATCCGGCCGTCGCGCAGACCGAACTCTCTGCGAAAGCCGCGCAAGACGTCGACGAGAGCTTCCACCTGCTGGAGCAGACCGCGTACCGCCAGCTTAGCGCCCAGCAGATCTTCGATGCGGCGCGCGCGGGACTGCTCGACTACGCGCGCAAGCACGGTGCGAACGCCGACGTTCCCGTTGTGCGCGACGACGGCGACGACGCACGCGCGCTGAGCGATCTCGACGAAGCGATCGAAGCGACGGCAACGGCCGCGCACGGCGACGTCACGGAGTATGCGTACGCGACGATCGCGAGCATGGCCGGCGCCTTCGACGACCGTTACACGGAGTTCATGACGCCCGAAGAGTACCGCGCGTTCAACGACGCGCTCGATCCGCAGCGCATCTCGGGCATCGGCGTGCTCGTCGAGCAGGATCCCGTCTCGTCGTATATTCGCTTCGCGTACGTTCTTCCGAACACTCCGGCCGATCGCGCCGGCCTGCACATCGGCGATCTCTTGGTCTCGGTGGGCGGAACGTCGACGAAGGGCATGTCGGTCGACGGCGTGAGGAGTCTCCTGCGTGGGAAGGCGGGAACGCCCGTGACGATCGACGTTGCGTCCTCTGCGGCGGCGACCCCGCGCTCCATTACGATCACGCGTTCTGAAGTTCAGCCGCCGACGGTCGTCTTCAAGATGCTGCCGGGCGGCATCGGCTACGTGTGGGTCATCGCCTTCGGGCGCGCGACGCCGGATGAGTTCAACGTAGCGCTGCAGCGTCTGCACGAGCAGGGTGCGCGCGCGCTCGTACTCGACCTTCGGAACGATACCGGCGGCTACGTGAACTCGGCGCTCGACATCAGCTCGCACTTCGTGGGCGATCAAGCGATCTTGACGGTGGAAGAGCGCGGCGACCGTTCGACGACGTATCACTCGGATAACCAAGCACAGTCCGCGCTGCCGATGACGGTGCTCGTGAACGGCTATACGGCATCGGCCTCGGAGATCACGGCCGGCGCCCTGCAGGACGACGGCGTGGCAACGCTCATCGGGACGAAGACGTTCGGCAAGGGCGTCATGCAGACGCTGACCGAGCTACCGGATGGAGCGGCGATCAAGATCACCACGGCGCATTACCTGACGCCGCGGCACCGCGACATCAATCTGCGCGGCATCGCTCCCGATCTCTCCGTCGACGAAAACCGCGACGCCCGCTTCGGCGAGCTGGATCGCGACGCGCAGCTGCGCGCCGCAGTCGCGTATCTCCAAAGGAAGATCGCAAGCCTCCCGAGGTAGAACCTTCTCTCGAGGGCGATTAGCTCAGCTGGGAGAGCGCCTCCCTTACACGGAGGATGTCGCAGGTTCGAGCCCTGCATCGCCCACCAGATTTGTCATCCTGAGCATAGCAAAGGTCGTGCAGCGTGGTTCGACTTCGCGCTCGCTGCGCTCGCGCTACGCTCACCATGACAAGCTGCGGACGGCTCGCCATGACCAGCTGCGGACGGCTCGCCATGGCCAGCTGCGGACGGCTCGCTACGACAAGCTGCAGACGGCTCGCTACGACAAGCTGCAGACGGCTCGCTACGACAAGCTGCGGACACCAAGAGGTTCAATGCAAACGAGGAGTTCAATGGAAGCAGATAAGCGCGTTCTCACCGGGATCGAGCACGTAGACGGCATCGCCGTTCTCACGATGCGGCGTCCGGAGCGACGTAATGCGTTGTCGCTCGCGATGATGCGCGAGCTGACGGAGCGTTTACGCGAGCTCGGCAAGGATGCGAGCGTGCGCGTCATCGTCATCGCGGCCGAAGGCTCGGCGTTCTGCGCTGGCCACGACTTGAGCGAGTTGCGCGGGCGCGACGAGGACGCGTACCGCGAGATCTTCGATGCCTGCGTCTGCCTGATGGAGGCGATACACGACGTTGCGCAGCCGGTGATTGCTGAGGTCGAGCGCATCGCGACGGCTGCCGGATGCCAGTTGGTTGCAGCCTGCGATCTCGCCGTCGCGTCGACGGAGGCGACCTTTGCGACGCCCGGCGTGCGCATCGGCCTCTTCTGCAGCACGCCGATGGTGCCGTTGACGCGCGCCGTCGGGCGCAAGCGCGCGATGGAAATGCTCCTGACCGGATCGCCGATCGACGCGCAGACCGCGTGCGCGTGGGGGCTCGTCAATCGCGTCGTTCCGCCCGAGCAGTTGCGCGACACCGTGCTCGCGCTAGCGCGTCACATCGCAGAGGCGAGCGGTGCGGTTATCGGCATCGGCAAGCGCGCGTTCTACGAGCAAATCGATCGCTCCGAGCGCGACGCCTACATCTATACGAAGGACGTAATGACGCGCAACGCGCTGGCCGAACAGGCGCAGGAGGGGATCGGCGCCTTCCTCGAAAAAAGGCCGCCGCACTGGAAGGGGTAGGATAGCCCTCCCCGAAGGGGAGCCCTTCGTCAACGAAGCTCGTCGGCGGATTCGTGGGCGCCGCCGGCCCCGAGCGAACGAAGCAGACGTCGCCCACACCCGGTATGCGGGAAACCGCATACGCGACGGCAAGAGCCTCGCCTACGGCGAGGCCTCTTGTTTTCCGACGTGAAACGGAGTAGGGGTGATAAGGGATTCACGCGCGCGATTCGCGCTCGTCGTGCTGGCGGTAGGGCTGCTGGCGTGTCTGGCCGTAGCGGCCTTCCGGTTGCGCGCGGAGCTGCACGCGCGGCGCGTCGAGATCGCCATGGATTACGCCGACTTCATCCAGCTCGCGCGGTCGTACGATTATAATCCGGCTGCATTCCTCATCGCGTTACGCCGGGCAGGATTGACGTCGCTGGCGCTGACCGAAGAGCTCGGCTCGGATATCGGCGGCGACGGGAAAGCCTACGTCGCTACCGGTGGAGCGCTCGTCTCGCAAGCGCAGCTTTCGACGCTGCGCGATCCTCTGCTCGCGGGATTGGCGCGCGCGGGGAAGATCGATCCGAACGCGGTCTATCTCATCGTCTCCAACCGTGCTACCTACGAGCGCTATCGAACGCAGCTTCCGCTGCACTTCATGGCTAAGAGCATCCACGTGCTGCGCGATCGCTTTCCGTGGATCATCGAAGTGCACACGCAGATCGACTATTTCAATAGCGAAGGTCTCGGCATCCCGACCGATCAGCTCTTGCTCGCGAAGCGTTTGGGACTGCTCGTGATTCCGCGGCTCCAGAACGACGAACGTTTCGCGCAGCCGCAGATGGACGCTCAGATCGGCGCCGTCCTGCGCTACGATCCGAAGGTTTCGACCGTCATCTTCTTCGGACTGCGCAACGAAGTGTGGGGGTATCCCGATCACTTGCCGGACGCGGGGCGCGTCTTTCGCGAACCCGGGCACGACTTCAACTTCGGATCGATCGAGACGTACGACCCGAGCCAGGTGCAAAAAGGCAACGTCAGCCTCGGGCGGGAGATTCCGGGACGGACGGTGCGCGTGCAAGCTATTGCGCGCCCGGAGCTCGAGAAAATCACGCTCGACGAGGTCGTCGATCGCTACGTCTTGGGTGTGCGCGAGCGCAACGTTCGCGTCGTCTATCTGCGCACGTGGCAGCATCAGGACGGCAACCTCTCGATCGAGCAGACGAACGTCGAGCTGGTGCGTCGCATCGCAAACGAGCTGAAGGCGCACGGATTCCGTCTGGGCAGAGCCACGCCGATCCCGCTCTATCGCGGAGACAACCGCATTCTCGTCGGCCTGTCGGCACTCTGCATTCCCGCGATCTTCTCGTTGCTGCTCCTCGCGCTCGGCTGGTACCGCCGCGATCTCGTCGTCGCGGCGTACGTGCTGACGCTCGCCTTCTACGCGGCGGGCGTCGTCTCGCACCACGAGCTCTTCGCTCGCTCCATCATCGCGCTCGTCGGCGCTCTGCTCTTCGAGACCGCGGCGTTTCTCGCGCTGAGGCCGGCGTTCGAGTCGGCGCCGCAGCCCGGAACGCTCGCGCAAACCGGGCGCTCGGTGCGCTGGACGCTCGCCGCAACCGGCGTCGCGCTGCTCGGCGCGCTCGTCGTCGTCGGCGTGATGAGCTCGCCTCTGGCCATGGAGGAGATCGAACGATTCCGCGGGGTGAAGTTGGTTCTCGCGCTTCCGCCGCTCGTGGCGCTCCTGCTCTATCTCTTCAGCGCAAAATACTCTGCCGGATCGACGAGCGTGCGGGCCGTGCTCTTCACGCCGCTGCGCGCGTACCAACTCTTCGCCGGGCTTGCAATCGTTGCCGCGGGCGCCGTGCTGCTCATGCGTAGCGGCAACCAAAGCGAAATCGCGCCGTCGCATTTCGAACTCGCCCTGCGGCACGGGCTCGAAATGGTGCTTTCCGTGCGGCCGCGGTTCAAGGAGTTCCTCATCGGCTATCCCGCGATGATGCTCGTTCCCGCGCTGCTTCCGGCGCATCGCCGTGCCGTCGGATGGCTGCTCGCGCTCGGCGCCGGCGTCGGTATCGGCGACATCGTCGACACGTTTTCGCACCTGCACACGCCGCTGCTCGTGTCGTTGCTGCGCGTCTTCAACGGGCTGTGGATCGGCGTCGTCATCGGCATCGTGGCGATCTGGGTCTATCGCCGCTTCGTTCACATCGCACGTTGATGCGCGTGCTGCTCTGTGGATATTACGGCTTCGGCAACGTCGGCGACGAAGCGATCCTCGACGTGATCGTGCAACGCATGCGCGCGCGCTTTCCGAACGCCGCACTCGACGTGCTCTCCGCGACCCCGCAGGCGACCGCCACGCGCTACGGCGTCGAAACGACGCAACGCTGGGAGTTGCGCGCGGTGCGTCGGGCAATCGCGCGCGCGGATGCGGTCGTCTGCGGTGGCGGCGGTTTGTTGCAGAGCGCGACGTCGTTGCGCAGCCTCTTCTATTACGCCGGAATCGTGCGCGAAGCGATTCGCCTGCGGCGCAAGACGATGATCTTCGCGCAATCGATCGGTCCCTTGGACTGCCTCGGCGCGATGCTCGTCCGGCGATTCTGTCGCGGCGTACGCCGCGCAACCGTTCGTGACGAGCGCTCGCGCGCGCTCCTTTCATCCCTTCTTCCAAGCACGCCGGTCGAACGCACCGCGGATCCGGTCTTTCTCTACGATCCTTTGCCGAGCGTCGATCTGACGCGCGAGGGACTGGGCCCGGGCTCCCAGCCGTACGCGATCGTGTGCGTGCGGGAGGCGCCGGGTTTTGCTGCGGGCGTTTCGCGTCTCGCGCGCGCGGTCGACCGTCTCGCGACGAGACACGGTATCCGCGTTGCGTTCCTGCCGCTCGGCGGCGCGCCGGATGCCGCCGCCTCGACGGCCGTCATCCGCGCCTGCACCGCGCCCGCGGTGCTCCTGCCGGAGCCGACGCTTGCGACGGCCGCGGCGGCGATCTGCGGTGCGCGCCTGCTCGTCGGCATGCGCTTGCACGCGCTCATTCTTGCCGCACGCTGCGCGGTACCGTTCGTTGCCGTGCCCTACGACCCGAAGGTGAGCGCGCTGCTCGAGGATCTCGAGTATCCGCTCGAGCCGTTGCTCTTACCGCAGCGCGGCGCGCGCGAGCACGACGTCGAGGAGCTCGTCGACGGCGCGGTTGCGCGGCACGACGAACTGCGCGCGCACCTCGCCGCGCGCATCGAACGCGTGCGGGCGCTTGCGGAACGAAACTTCGACGTTCTCGGCGAACTCTTGGCGGAGTGATGAGCGACGCACGGAAGCGCGACTATCGCACGACGCTGAATCTTCCGACGACGAGTTTCCCGATGCAAGCGGAGCTCGCGAAGCGGGAGCCGGCGCGCGTCGCGTGGTGGCGTGAGCGGCGCACGTTCGAGCGGTGCCTGGAGCGCAATGCGAGCGCGTTGCCGTGGATTCTTCACGACGGGCCGCCGTATGCAAACGGCGAGCTGCACATGGGACACTTCTTGAACATGGTGCTCAAGGATGCGTTCGTGAAGATCGCGCTGCTGAACGGAAAATGGGCGCAGTTCGTCCCCGGGTGGGATATGCACGGCCTGCCGATCGAGTTGGAGACGCTCAAGCACCTCGGCATCGCGGATTTCCACGCCGTCGATCCGCTCGAGCTGCGGGCGCGCTGCAAAGAACGCGCCATCTACTGGTTCGAGCGGCAGCGCGACGTGCGCATGCGGATGGGAACGTTTGCCGCGTACGATCGCGCCTATCGAACGATCGATCCGTCGTACGAAGCGGTCATCGTCGAGACGCTCGCGGATCTTGCGGAGCGCGGCCAGATCTACAAGGGCTTGCGCGCGACGCTCTGGTGCTGGCACGACGAAACCGCGCTTGCGGAAGCGGAGATCGAGTACGAAAACACGACGTCGCCGTCGATTTTCGTGCGATTCCCGTTCGACGAGCGCCAGCGCCGCGAGCTCGCCGCGGTGCTGGGGGTCGAGCTGCCCCACGAGCAGGCGGCAGTTGTCGGTTGGCCGCCGACGCCGTGGACGCGTACGGGCAACT